>BNJS01001281.1_pt1 | contig 84645 bp, 97 predicted proteins | sample 8540461 | NCBI WGS metagenome assembly BNJS01 (sample SAMD00202454, study PRJDB9452) | human saliva metagenome | isolation source: human saliva | place: Japan
CCACAGATTAGGCCAAGGGATATTTTCCTTGTCATCACGCAAGATGGTCAGTAGCTTATCTCCACAAAAGAGGGTAATTTTACAACCCGTAAAATCCAAGTGTTTATCCAATAATTCCATGATGATGACCTTTTCTTATCATAACTACTACTCTATAGAAAACCCTTAGCTAGCTTTCTTCAATCACCTTTTGGCACTCTGCATCCCAGTACGCCTGCCATCTGCCATGTTTTTTAGCAAAATAAACCGTAAACTCATCATTTACATAATCTGCAACATAGCGAAGATTAGGCGGATTTTCCTCAAAACTTAATATCCAAGGATGGAAGTAAAAAGTTTTCTCCCACCTCTTCTGAGTATAGCCCAGATCCTTGGCAAACTGAGGGATGGGTTGCTGCATCTCACTTTCCAAACAAGACTGAATGGCATTGTCAATACTATTTAAACGAGCTAATAGTTGCTGAAACTGGTCTTCCTCCTCAATTTTGAAAGCACCTATGAACTCAAATTCTGCAAAGTCTATCGAAAAGTCAAATAGTGTGATTTCACCATCCTCAACACAGTGACCCACCTCATCAACACGGTCACGAGTTCCAGACTTCAATACTCGCTCGAAATCTAGGTCCGCAAAGCGATTGCGAGGAAGGATCGACTCACGCTCTTGAGTTTTTTGGGATTTTTTACTAAATAACCGCTTAAATATCTGAAGCATCGTACAGCTCTCTTTCCTTTTCTCAGCTCACCTGAGTCTGTTCTACCTGTATTGCTTGTTCCAACTCATCTAACCACTGCTGGTAATAGGCTTTCTCATCCCGCAACATGCGACTCACATCCATCTTCTGTCTGGCAATCTTGATCGCCTTGTGGGTCTGGGCCAAATCCTTCTTGACGGTAAATTGATACCAAGCTTGGACCGCCTGTATATTGGCCAATTTCATCGACAAAAAAGACTTGACTCGTCGAATGGTCGCGTACTCCTCTGCTTTCTCATCATCTTCTTCCAACAAGGCGATATGCAGTAGGGACAACTGGGCGGCCGTTTGAATCATCGGATTATCTGCTCTCTCCAGTAAAGCCTGAAACTGCTCCTTAGCCGCCTCGCGATTGCCCTCTAGAATCAAGACTTCTCCCTGAAGGGCTAAGACACCCTCCACAAAGCCTCCTTGCGCCTCCTCAGGAACAGGTCTAACAAAATCTTTTAGATCGTAATCTTCTGGTGCTAGCAGGGTCTGAGCAGAATGGCGGAGTCCGAGATAAGCATAGACCACATTTTCAGGATGGTGCATCAATTCTAAAATTTTAGCTCCATCTGTAATCCCAAAGGGGAGAGCATTGGCCAAAATAAAGGAGAGATTGAGACAAATCCAAGTGCCTGCAAAATACCAACTCTGTGTCAGAACTCCAAAAAGGATGGATACGATAAGTAAAGTCAAATGAACCAGCAAACCACCGGAGAGCATCAAGATCATTCGTTGGTCATTTTCATCCTCTTTTAGTCCAATATACTGGGCGCCGACATTTTTCAGAACGGCCGTGCGACTAAGACGAAACTTCCCTGCTTTTTTAGTCAGGAGAAAACTTCCCAAGCCTAAAGCGACGAGCCGATAGCCCGTCAGATAGCCACAAAAAGCATGTCCCCAGTTCATGGAGAATGAAAATGAGATACATGCTAGAAAAAGTGAAGAGATAGCCCGGTACAAAAACCAGTTGAAAACCTAACTCCGTAAAGGCGATCGTCCCCAAGGAAAAAGCAGCCATCAAGAGAAGAAACGATAGACCGTAAACCAGGTAGGTCCCTATTTTTTTCATAAACTCTCCCACTCGTTTCTAATATCTCGGATAAGGGTAAAAGGTGCTTTCTTCTAGACCAACTTTCCCTTCTTCAAAGACTTCTTGGTTCCAGACAATCTCAAAGCTCTCTGCTTCTTCGTCTGCTAAGAAATCCATGAGGTCATCCAAGGCCAGCTCGGCTGTATCTTTGAGGAAGGTCGTAAAATAAGCTAGAAACTCCCGAGACAAACCTTTTTTCGGCTCATACGGAAGGGCTGTTAAATAGGCATCTTCGTCCACATGCGACTTGGCTGGATTGTAGAAGATGACGGCTTCTTCAAAGAAGATATCCTCGTCAGACTCCTCACCCGACTCATCGACCAAGGCAACACCTCCTGTGTTTTGTACTTCTAAGAGAAAAGCCACTTCTACTGCATGATTCTTCTTATCCCAATTGATCTCAAAGTCAAAGGAAAGACCTTTTTCCATTTCCTCTTCTAAAACATCCAAAAAAATCCATATTTAGACATCGTGTCCTCTTTCTAATTTCCCACTCTTAGAGCGGAATATGATACAATAGTTACTACAATCTTACCATAAAAACTGCCTCTTTTAAAGGAGACAAAGCTAGAAAGGAGACCCTCATGCCGGACAATCTCGCCCTGCGCATGCGCCCCAAAACCATCGACCAGGTCATCGGCCAAGAGCACCTGGTCGGTCCAGGGAAAATCATCCGTCGCATGGTGGAGGCCAATCGTCTCTCGTCCATGATTCTCTTTGGCCCACCAGGGATTGGCAAGACCAGTATTGCTTCTGCCATCGCGGGTACGACTAAGTATGCCTTTCGGACCTTCAATGCAACCGTCGACAGCAAAAACGCCTGCAAGAGATCGCAGAGGAAGCCAAGTTTTCAGGTGGCTTAGTCCTGCTTTTGGATGAGATCCATCGCCTCGATAAGACCAAACAAGATTTTCTCCTGCCTTTGCTCGAAAGCGGTCTGGTCATCATGATCGGCGCTACAACCGAGAATCCTTTCTTCTCCGTGACGCCTGCCATTCGCAGTCGGGTACAGATTTTTGAGTTGGAACCCTTGACCAATGAGCAGGTCAAAGAGGCTATCCAGTTGGCGCTGAGCGACTCTGAGCGGGGCTTTGACTTTCCTGTTACCCTCGACGAGGAGGCCTTGGATTTCATCGCCACTTCGACCAATGGAGACCTGCGTTCTGCCTATAACTCTCTTGATTTGGCCGTCCTCTCTACCAAGGAAGGGGAGGATGGCGTTCGCCACATCAGTCTCGAGATCATGGAAAACAGCCTCCAGCGCAGCTACATCACCATGGACAAAGATGGAGACGGCCACTACGATGTGCTCTCTGCCCTGCAAAAGTCTATCCGTGGTTCGGATGTCGATGCCAGCCTCCACTACGCCGCACGCTTGATTGAAGCCGGTGATTTGCCCAGCTTAGCTCGTCGCTTGACAGTCATTGCCTACGAAGATATCGGTCTGGCTAATCCAGATGCGCAGATCCATACGGTGACAGCCCTTCAGGCAGCGGAGCGGATTGGCTTCCCTGAAGCCCGCATCCTCATCGCCAACATCGTCATCGACCTGGCCCTTTCACCCAAGTCCAACTCGGCCTACGTCGCCATGGACAAGGCTTTGTCTGACCTCCGTAAGTCGGGCAACCTTCCTATCCCCCGCCATTTACGGGATGGCCACTATGCTGGAAGCAAGACCTTGGGGAATGCCCAAGACTACAAATACCCCCACAATTATCCTGGTAATTGGGTCCAACAGGACTACCTACCAGACAAGCTGAAGGGTACCTCCTATTTCACTCCTAATGAGAATGGCAAATACGAGCGAGCCCTAGGGACGACAAAAGAGAAGATTGATCAACTCAAGAAAAGGTGACATCGGTTCCAAAAAATTGAGATTTTCCCTTGAAATTTTTTTGAAATATGGTATCATATACATATAGAAACGCTGTGGTGTACGACTTCACACTTAAGTGTTGACCGACTATTTTTTGTATTATTAGGGAAACAAAGGACTTCTAACAGCATGCAGGCTGTATCACGCGGAAGCAGCTTCAGTTAGAGCAAGTTGCCCACCTGCTTAATTGCGCGGGTTCAATACAAACCGTGAAGTTTCGGCACCAATACAGCTTTTTTTTGCCTCCTTAGCTCAGTTGGTAGAGCAGTAGACTCTTAATCTATGGGTCGCAGGTTCGAGCCCCTGCAGGGGCATCAAACTCAACAGTAAAAAGCCTTGATAACCAAGGCTTTTTTTGCTTGTCTTAAGAGCATTTGCCCCATCATTTGCCCCACATCTTTTTATGAGCAATCTTTCCAGATATCTCTGATTTGATTAAATTCCTCAAAAATTTTCTCTTCTAAAGTGTGTCCATATACTTCTACCAACATTGAAATATCTCTATGCCCTAGAATTTTTGCGATAACTCCAAGGTCAAACCCTTTGTGCCAGAGGTAGCTTCCATAGGTGTGACGTGCTCCTTTTGTCGTGATAATTGGATAAATGTCCAACTCATTTAAGAGAACACTCAAAGCTTTATTGACGCTTGCAATATCTGGAACTGAATGAATATATCCAAAATGTTGAAAGATCATTCGATATCGATTTTTGATTCCTAACTCCATGTTTGCTCTTTCTTGCTCCGTTTGTAAAAGGCACAAAATTTTGATACATTCTTCGTCTATCGGTACCATCCGAATAGACGTTTTATTTTTGGGAGGGACAAATTTATGAGAAAGGGTATTAAACCTCCTATATGTTTTTAGCAGTCCTCTGTCAAAATCAACTTCATTCCAAGTTAACGCTATTAACTCTCCAAACCTCATGCCTGTTTTTAATAGAAAATAGACGATATAAGGAACAATTGAACGTTGGTAATCAAATTTTCTCTTTACTGCTAAAAGTAAATCTAGATAGTCCTTTTCTGTATGTAAATATTTCTCTTCTGTCATCTGTTGTTCTTTGGATGAAAATAACTCGACATGCTGTGTAAAATCATCTATTAGAACTTTGTCAGCAATTGCCATTTGGATGCTCTGATGAATCTCCCGTATTTCAATCTACCAAGAAAAATTTCTACCAACTGTTTGCCCATACTTATTCATTATTCTTTGGTATTCACTGCACGAATTTGAGTGACTTTTTTTATTTCCAAATAATCTTTCAATTGTGTTTTTTTACGGAGAAGATATTTTTTCTTTGTCTCTTCCGACCTACTACTCGGTAGAATTTTTAGTTCAAGCCATTCTTGATATAGATCGACAAGAGAAATATCTCTAGAAATTCTTTTCCCTAAACGAAGTTCTTGCAGAATCGGTTCAGCTTCTGACTCTGCAAGTTTTTTTGTTTTAAAACCGCTATTATGAGCAACAGTTTTTCCTTCGTTACGAATTTCATAGGTCCATAAATTACTATCTCCTCGCTTTCGGTAACGAACACTTGCCATATTACGCCACCTCTGTTCCTAGAATCTCATTTACAACTCTTTTTGGAACAACCATCAAACGTTTGCGATTATAAAATGTATAGCCTCGTGATACAAGTAATTCTCTTGCCTGATGGATGATATCATTTGCAGTGTGAGGGCGATAGCCCATTTCAATTAATTCTTTGTTACTAATTAAATTATGATCCATAGTTATCCTCCTTATTTATTTTCTAAATTCAGAAACTCGCCTACAAGTAGTTGTAATTCTGTATTTAATTTAGGGAGATTCTGTATTAATACTTCTTTTAATTCTTCCGCAAATTGGTTCGTTTCTTCTCTCAATAGTTTGCGGACTCTTGTTTTTTTCTTTTTGATGCTATCTGATTTTAAATTTGGAAAAGCCAATGACAACAGTTCAGGATTGTTGAGAAAGATAATTGTAAATGCTCTTTGCTCCACTCGAATATGATCTAGCTTATAAAATCCGAAATTATCAAGTCGATTCATAATATCTTGGACCATCTCCTCACCAATCGCTTTGGTTCTGAGTTGGAACTCCAATCTCCACCAAAACGGATTTACACCCAAATCTAGCTTCTCTTCGCGCTTGTGAGCAATTATTTCTTTGTTCTTATCATATAACCTAACTTGTACATTACTACCGCTAGAACCCCAATATTTCGTCTCTAATTCGCCCCCTCGACCATAGAAGACCTTATGTGTAACACCACCTTTAATATGTTGCAAATTAACGATTTCAGGCCTGTTGAAAATGTCAAATGCCAAATCAAAACGAGACAAACGTACCGTCAATGAATTCAATCTGGCAAAGTACATTAATTGCCTCCAAACTTTCATTCCATCAAATTCTTTTAAAGTATTAGGATTGAAATCAATTCGAATCAATTGTTCTCCTCCATAAGTGGATAATTGGAAATATAATATTGATTGAATCATACTCATTAAAATCCTTAGCTAAAGTAAAGACATCATCTCGCACGTTATCATGTATTTCAAATGAGTCAACTCTTGTACTTATTGCCTGTTTCAGATTTTTGAAAATTCGTCTTAGGGAACCAGTGTCTGTATCCCAGATAACCGTTAATCTATCAATACTGACATCTAACCTCTGTACTAATTCTCCTATTTCACATCGTTCTTGAATGCTTCTTAAATCTTGTATAGAAACCAACAAAATTGTCCCCCCTTCTTTTAGATTTTTTAGGCCTCAGAAACACCGTCAAATCAACGTTTGCTCGTTCCGTCGTTCTTTGGACGTTGTCCTAAGTGTACCTTTTTGCTGGCTGTTAGAATAGCCAGCTTTTGCTTGGCTAGAAATTGTCTGGACGGCAGCCTGCAGGACTTCGCCTGACTTCCCGTCAGGCTCGTCCCTTGCCCTTGTCCACACAATTTCTAGCTCCAAGGCTTCGAATAGTCATCAGTCATCGTCATAGTCTCGTCCTCAAATTCCTCCTCACTCACTATTCCTAAACACATGAATTATTTGTATCATTTATAACTTATTTGTAAGTTATAAATATATTTTATAAAAAATATTTGGAGTAGTCAACTAAAAACTTGATTTGTAAGTTTATAGGTGATAGAATAAGTTTAAAATACAACATAGGAGTTTTTCCATGACCTTTATTATTCAAAATTTTGGACCCAATTTGGCACGACTACGCATAGAAAAAGGGGTAAGCCAAACTCAACTAGCTGAAGATTTAGGAATCGGTAAACAATCCATCTCTGACTACGAAAAACAAAAAAGCTATCCTACCTTTGCAAATTTAGATAAGATAGCAGAATATTTTAATGCAACTCCAACTCAACTTTTTGGAACAAGTAAGGAGATTGAATTAGAAAAGAGTGTTCTTGAATCGAATGAATACTCTGATAAAGTAAGTGAGATCTTAAAGGCTGTCAAATACATCGAACATTTTCTAGAAACTGATGGACAGTACTTAGAGGATTTACTTTACCTAACAAGAGGCAACCAACTATACACAGAAGATGGAGATGAATTGTATATTGATCCAACTTCTAAGAAAAGAACACTCCATAACCAATATGAACCTGGTTTTATTGTAGCAAGAGATAGATCCCCACTAGAACTCTTAATTGAAAATAAGGACCTATTAGATTAAATAAAGAGGATAAAGGAATCCAGCCATCTATGTCACGTAAAGGAAACAGCACAGATAATGGCACGATGGAGTCCTTCTTTGGCATTCTTAAGTCTGAGATGTTTTATGGTAACGAATTAAGATAAAACTAAAAGGACTCAGTCCTGTGCAATACAGAACTAAATCCTTTGGATAAACTAATTGTCTAACTTTTTTGGGGTCAGTATAAAATCCTCCCCTAACAATAAATTATTATTTTACAACTTTTTATTACAAATATTGTGTTTTTAATCATTAAATATAAGCCAACTATCTATTTTATCTTTCGGTTTTTCCCAACTTGCAATAACACGTATTCCTTTCATTTCTGTACTGGAAATACCTAATTTTCCGCCTTTTCCTAATAAATATAATGTATATTGCGAATCAGTATTTGCTTCATAAGAACCCTTGATAAATTTTTCATCTGTACTAACTTTCCAAGCATCTAATCTAGGAATACTAATTTTTATATCTGTTTTTTGAGCAGCTATATCCAATGATATTTCTCCTTCTTTAATTTCCCTTATACTTACTTCTTTATTCTCTTTTAAATCTATTTCCCCTGACTTTGCTATGATTCCATCTTTAGATACTACAAAAACAATAGCTTTGTCTTGTTTTTCTTTGACTAGATCTTTTGGAAAATAAAATTTTTCTCCATTTGTTCTATTCAAAATACATTTTTCCCCATCGCAATACCCACTGTATCTATTTTTTCTTTTGTTTCATTTTTTACTGTAAATGCAACATCAATATCATCACTATTTCTGTTCATGTAAAAGAATAAACCACAAATGCACAGTGCTATAACCGGTACTAATAAAGCAATCTTCTTTTTCATCTTAACTCCTCCCTTATAGCTGACTTTTCAATAATATAATTCTTATGTGCTACTTTTTCAAAGTCCTTATCATGACTTACAACTACGATCGTCTTACCTTCATCATTTAATCTAATAAGTGTGTCGATTACAATTTTTTTATTTTCATAATCAAGAGAACCTGTCGGTTCATCCGCCAACATAATTTCAAACGGTTTTATCATATTTCTTGCAAGGGCTACCCTTTGCTGTTCTCCACCTGAAAGTTCATAAACCTTCGATTTTAATTTGTCTGAAATGCCCATTTTATTCAAGGCAGCTTCTATAAGATTTTTCTTATTTTTTTCTTGATTGTATTTGGCAGCAAGCATCATATTTTCCTCAACCGTCATTTTTTCCACCAAAGCAAAATTTTGAAATAAATAAGCAATTTTTTCTCTGCGTAATAGCTCTCCTACTTTAGGATCTTTTATAGGGTCTCGATTTGAAAAACAGGTTACACTACCACTATCATAATTTTCTAATATCCCAATTATATTCAAAAGTGTTGTTTTTCCTCCTCCACTTTTCCCAAAGATACAAACAAAATCTCCTTTATAAATATCCAAACTAATATTTTCCAAAATACTGTGTTCCCCATATTTCTTAGAGACATTTCTTAAGGTTATTTGCAATTCCTTTTCTTTTTGCATTTAACACCCCTCCTTTAACCTAAGTACAATGCTTCTTTCACTTTTCTTTAGTTGTAAAATTTCTATGCCAAAACATATAAAGCTTCCACAAATACCTATTATTAAACTAATCAAAAGTTTAGACATACTCCAACCATCACTAGGTATAAACTGTCCAACATAACTTGTTACTCCTGTTACCATAATAACCATAAATAAAGTAATAATACTTATGATATAACCAACGATATTTTCAATAATTTTCTTATGATGTATATCAAAAAATCCATATCCCAACAACCTAGAAACATCTATTCGTTGTCCATGATTATAAAAATATGTTTCTTTATCTATTTTTAATAACGTTGCTAAAATAACAATAGATAAGACAAGATCGATAACATATATACTTGCCTCCATCTTATATTCGTCTATTCTTGAAACTATATCATCGTAGACTGAGCTGATATAGAGTATAAACGGCTCAGATTCTGTTTCTTCAATTATGTCCTTCAAACTCTCGTATCCTCTACTAGGCTCTTTAACATATGGATGTAGCTGACCATTTACTAAAGATGATAGTTTGATTCCGTAATCTGGGAGTAATTCTTTCCCATTTACTGCTACCAAAACATAATTTTTCAACTCTGCTTCATCAATTCTTTTGCCACTATCAAAAGAAAATACACTTTGATTATCTTTCAGCCTTACATATGTTTCTATAATTGTACCTTGTTTTTTTATATTTTGAAAAATATGATCTTCGTGAATTTTTTCTTTGTCAAATTCAGTAATTTTAACATCTTCTGGAACAAAAACAATCCACTCATTTTCATGTATTTTATATTGTTCTATTTTATTCGTATCTTTATCTAAGAGATTAGCAATATGTAAATAATTTTTATTTACATAGGCATAATTGCCTTGAAACGGTTGTTGATTTAGATACTCCTCATCATCATTCTTTCCCTCTTTTCTAACGTTTGGGGCATTAAATAATATTGCTCCACTATCGTCCAAACTATTCCATAAGTTATTCAGCTTTGGAATAACAATTTCATGGAACTTATCATCATCTTTTGCATAACTCCAAGACCATGCACAAGCAATATTTGCATAATTCTTTGAGCGTTCCCAAGTTGGAATGTATTGTTTCATACTCAAGTAATCAGCGAGTCCTAAAATACTTACAATTGCTAAATAAAGAACCATAACAATCGACCCTGTTTTTATAAAAAAAGAACTTCTATGATAACTTCTTCTATAACCTTTCAATAAGGCAATAACATTCATTCCTTTTAATTTGAGATAAATCAATATAAACTCTATTGATATTAGCCCCCCTATTATAAAAGCAACTAAAATAAGTATTGTTTTCATTGATATCATAAATCCTAAAATATCACTAGGAGCAACTAAATATTCTATAATTCCAATCGTCAGTACAAGTCCCACTATTGCTGGTATTGCAAGAATATTTAAAACCTTAGCAATAGCTAAAGTTAATTTGTCGTATCCTAGTAAAATGGATATCGATAATTCCTTTGAAAGCATCCCATTATAAATAATTAGACAAAAGACAGTAGTTACAAATATAATAAAAACCGTAAGCATATATAGATATTCTTGTTTCTTTGTGAATTGACTAGAAACAATAAAATCCGGATTAACCACGACTTCTGTTTTTAATTTTTCATTTTGATTTATTTCTTCAATAAACTTATTAATATTTACTTCCGTACCTCTTACATGATAATCCCCATTAACTTTTTCCTTGCTGACGTTTTCAAAAGGAATTAAGCTTATATCTTTTGACGTGAGCAAACTCATTGATTTTACATTCTCAAAATCATTCAATTTATCTTTGCTATCAGCAATAGATATATTTCTAAAAGATTTCTTGAACCATTCAGAATCATTTAGATGAATGTAAATCTTTATTTTTTGTTTATCAAATCTACTATTCTTAGGAATATATTCTTCCTTTATGAAGCTTAAATCATTTTTATTGGCTATTTTCTGCAATTCAATTATTGTTTTATCAGCTATTTCTGGCTTTGTTACAATGTTTACAGTAGTATTAAACTCTTTTATGAATATATTTAAAAACATGCCGTCTGAATAGAAAAACTTCCCGATACCAATCACTATAATTAGTAAAATTGCCAGTATACCCACTGTTTTTTTCATTCTGCATCATCTCCAACTTTATAAAAATAGCGAGTATGAGTAATGCCATAATGCTAAAATAACAACGTGGCAACGCTCAAACTCATTCAACTATTTTTTATTTATTGTTATTTAACATCAGCCCAAGCCCTATTACCACTTAAAGCTTTTTCCCAAGAAGCTTCTGCTCTACTTCCAGAGCTTGTACAACCCGAATAAGAGAATTGACCACTAGCACCTTGTACTGTAGTTTTATGTGTTTTATTATTGTGATCGTATTTAGACCAAACATATCGACTACCTACACCATGTCTCCATTTTCCACCTAAAAAACTTTTCCATCCGCTATCATAACTGAACAACTTTGGCTGAGTATAATCTTCTTCAAATACTTTAACTTTTTGTAAAATTTTTCTTCCGAATAAAGTTTTCAAAAACTCTACTCAATCTCCGTTCCTATACCTATGAGGATTATTGTAATTCATAAAACTCCACCTCTATTTTATATATTTATAATCACAGATGATTATTCAAATTAATAATTCCATTCAAATATAAAAGAGCTATCCTTACTTATATTATAGAATAGCTCTTTGCTTTATACTTAACGGTATCTTTGAATAATTCTTGCGTTTTCTTTGCGATTTAATTTAATCTATATGGAAGTATTACTTTAGCACAAACTCTTTTATTCTCCTCTCCAATTTCAAAATTTCCACCCAAGTGTTTTACAATGTCACTTACAATTGTAAGTCCAAGTCCTGATCCATTATTGCTTATTCGTCTTGATAAATTTCCCCTATAAAACTTTGAAGTAACCATATTCCAATTCACATTTAAATTTGGAGAAACATCGTTTATAACACTTATTTTTAACATTCCATTAATTTCCTCAACCTTTATATTTATGCTTGTTCCTTTCACAGAATAATTAACTGCATTTGTAATCAGATTCTCCATTATTCTAAGTAAAAGTTGTGGTTCCGTTTTAATCTTACTGTTTTCCAAATTTAAAAACTCCAAAATTAAAAGATGATCTTTTTATAGATAAACTTTTTTTCTTCTTCCCACTGTCCAAAAAAATTTTTTTATATCTACATCCATTAAATTTAGTGGAATTTCATTTAAATTGAATTTTTAAATATGAAAAAAATCTTCACATAAACGATTTAAATATTTTTATGTTCTCATATATAACATCAACAAACTTGTTTTTTTGTTCTTCAGAAAGATTTTTTTCGTCTTTTTAATAGTGTTATATAACCTATCATATTCGCAAGAGGAGTTTTTATATCATGAGCTAAATACGTTAGCAGATCTGTTTTTTCTTTATATACCAGTTCATACTCCTTTTCAAGTTCTTTTTGGTAATTATGAAGTTCTATAAACAAATCTCGTTCCTTTGATAATGACTCATGAAATGGTATTAAATCTTTATCTTCACTTCTAAGATAATTCAGTCCAGACTCAAAATATTGATTATATACATAAAACCTTTTTTTCTGTATTATAAATGTTCCTATCAATATAGTAAGCGCCCCTAGTAAAAGTATTATATATTTACCTATTTCAAAATAAAAGGAAGCAAATTTATCTAATGGCAATTCTGGATTTACACTGTCAACAAAAAAATTATCCATTATTTTGTAAATAATGAAAAATAGGATTGTACTTAAAAATATCCATAGTATTTGATAAATAATACCTTCCACAAAAAAAACTTTTTTTGCTTACCCATTGATTTTTATACCCCACTCCCCAAACGGTTACTATGACTGATTTTAACCCAATCTTTTCAAACTTACTTCTAATTCTTCTTACATGAACCATAACTGGATTAACTTCATTTTCTAACACCTTTTCACCCCATATTTTATAGTGTATATCATCCATATTATACACTTTACCAGGTTCTTCCATAAGCAACCACAAAATATCAAACTCTTTTGGTGTTAGTTCAATCTCTATATTACCATAGTAAACTTTATGTGTTTTAATGCTAATCTTTAAATTATTAACTTCTCTATCACAATTAATTGTATTTACAATATTTTTTGTAAATACATAACTTCTTCTAAAATGAGAATTAATTCTCGCAATCAATTCAGATGGTTCAAACGGTTTTACGATATAGTCATCTGCACCTATATTCAATCCTTGCACTCTATGAAAAGAATCTTCTAAGGCAGTAAGCATAATGATTGGCATAGTAGACGTTTCTCTTATCTTTTTGCATATTTCAAATCCATTTATATCAGGAAGTAAAATATCCAATAATATCAAGTCATATTTATTTTTTTCAAATTCCTCTAACGCCTCTTTTCCAGTATGAAAAATGCTGATTTCCCAATTCTCTGATATTAAATAAATCTTTATAAGCTCTGCTAAGTTAGTATCATCTTCTACAAGCATTATTTTCATTTCAGTCATTCATTTCCACCCTCCTTAAAACTAAATACATCATTTGGAGTACATTCCAATGCATTACATATTTTTTCCAAATTTTTAAGTGTGATTGGCTTATTTTTTCCCATCTGTGCCATGACATTAGTTGTAATCTGTGCAATAACAATAACTTCTGTTTTCTTTAATCCCTTTTTGGCGAGTTGTATCCACAAGGGTTTATAATTTAATGCTATGCCGTTTCCTCTTTTCTTTAGATATAATTTTTTTATGTGTATTATACCATAACCATTGAGTACACTCAATTTTTTTATTTGAGGATTTGGTTTCATACTGATTTTTTTATTTATAACAACACTATATATCTAGTATGGCATAATCATTAGGTATTATAGGTTTTTCAAACCAAATTAGAAACTTTTATGAGTCATTCGTTTTTTTGCCCCATTTTTTTGCCCCCACTTTTTAAATCATGTCATTGAAAAATACCTAAAAAGTATTTCCCTAAAATCAGCTATATTTCAACATTTTTTTGTTTATTTTCAATATGAAAAGTTCTTACAAATTCATGCAGGGGCATCTAAACCAACAGGAAAAAGCCTTGATAACCAAGGCTTTTTTGCTTGTCTATAGTATATCTCTTTTTGTATACATTAACATTTAATAATTGAGAAATAAATTGAACACAGTAAACAAATCTGATTCCTTTATACTCTATCAAACACCATCCCCATATTATCCCTCCACTTGTGGTATGATGGTAGAGTATGTTTAGGTGCTAGCAACCCTGCTCGAGCACCTCCGTGCTAAAAGGAGAACGAATATGAAAATCGCATGGAATGAAATTAAATACCAACCCAAGAAGTTTATCCTGATTGAACTCCTCATTACCATCCTCATGTTTATGGTGGTATTCTTGTCTGGTCTAACAAATGGACTGGGGCGTTCAGTATCGGCCCAAATCGATAACTATGGGGCCCTGCACTATATCCTTTCGACGGATTCAGAAGGGATCATCCCTTTTTCAACCATTACGGCGAAAGATTTAGATGAGGTCAAAAAGATAGAGGGGGATGGACTATTCTGGCTTTTCGATCCAGCGAGCAACCGTTTCAAAATCAGAGGATTCCAACACTCTGGATATCACCTACTTCGCAACCGATCACAATGAAAAAGAGATCCTCAATCCAAACATGGAAGATACAGACCTCAAGATCTCCGACTTAAAGAAGAACGAGGTCATTCTGGACCATTCTTTCAAAGAGGATGAGGGAATCCAAGTCGGCGATCAAGTGATCGACAAAACTTCTAAGCAAAAACTCAAGGTCGTGGCCTTTGCAAAAAATGCCAAATACGGCTATAGTGAGATTGGTTTTATCAGCTCGGATACCTACACAGGCATGCGGCAAAAAACAGATCCAAGCTATCAATGGCAAGCCCAAACCCTTGTGACCAAGAAAAGCATCCCTTCTAGTGATCTAGCCAGTAACTTAATGGTGGCAGATAAGAAGCAAGTGATCGATAAAATCCCTGGCTACAAGGCTCAAAACCTGACGCTACGGATGATCACGTGGGTGCTACTACTTGCTTCCTCTGCTATCCTTGGGGTCTTCTTCTATATCTTGACCTTGCAAAAGTTGAAACAGTTCGGCGTCCTAAAGGCCATTGGCATGTCCATGAGCCAGATCACCTATGTCCAACTATCCCAGCTCACCATCATCTCCCTTATCGGAGTACTGCTGGGTCTTGGCTTGGCAACTATGATGGCGCCATTTTTACCCAATAGCGTCCCTTCCTTTATGACCCTGAAAGACAACCTCACCATCTCGGTTAGCTTTATCCTGACCTCTATTTTGTGTGGTGCCTTGTCCCTTGTCAAAATCAAAAAAGTAGATCCAATCGAAGTCATTGGTGGAAATGGAGAATAAGATGGCCATTATCGCATTAGAAAATATCAGAAAATCCTACGCCGATGGCAGCCAGATGCACCATGTCCTCAACCAGCTGAATTTAAGCGTCGAGCCCAACGAATTTGTCGCCATCTTGGGCCCTTCAGGATCTGGTAAATCCACCCTCTTAGCTATCGCTGGCTTTACTCTTATCAGCGGACGAGGGGCGGATTTCTATCGCTGGCCAAGACTTAACTGACCTCAACCAAGGCCAGTGGACGCAAAAACGGCTGGAATTGCTCGGCTTTATCTTTCAAGATCACCAGCTCCTCTCCTATATGAAAATCGGTGACCAGTTAGAACTGGTGGCCAAATTGAAGGGGGAAAAGGACAAGAAAAAACGCCATGAGGAAGTCAAGGCCTTGTTGGCAGATCTGGACATTGAAGCTTGTTACCACCAATACCCGAATCAGATGTCCGGTGGGCAAAAACAACGGGCAGCCATCGCTCGAGCCTTCATCGGAAATCCGCAGGTCATTTTAGCCGATGAACCAACGGCTAGCTTAGACCCAGATCGAGGGCAAGAAATCGCCCAGTTGATCCGGAAAGAAGTCAAATCCAAAAACAAGAGCGCCATCATGGTGACCCATGACCGCTCCATCCTGACCTATGTAGATACCATTTATGAATTAAAACACGGCCAATTGCTAAAGGTCGAAAAGCTTGATTAAATACAAAAAGAGGCTAGGACAAAAGTCCTAGCCTCTCAATTGTCTGTGCATTGTCGAGCAAGACGCAGTGGTTGAGTGGGCTCTACTACGCTGATTTCATCAGCTTTTACAGCCCTACTCAACTGTGCGGAGGTGGGACGACGAAATCGAATTCTAACGAATTACCGATTTCTGTCCCACTCTCTATTTTTTATTCTTGAGGATCTTTAGGCAGTTCCATACGGAAGCGTAAGCCCATAGCCGTTTTATCAAATTGGTAGGCCAGTTCCTCATGGTCCAGCAAGTGTTGGACCACGAAGAGTCCCAAGCCACCTTCCTTCTTCTGGCGGCTAGCGGTCATTGGCATCTCAGCGGTCTCTACCATTTCCTGGCTGGTATTTTCAACAGCCAGGTGCGTCCCTTCTTCTTCGAGATGGAGCTGGATCTCTCCACCGGCATCCGAATGCTTGACGGCATTACTAATGACATTTGAGAGAACCAATTTCAGAATGGCTGGGTCCATATAAACTGCTTTGTCAGGGATTTGATTGTCAATCGTGAGCGCGCGGGATTGAGCCAAGACCTTGTACTGGTCGAGGATCTGCTCTAAGACTTGATCCAGCTGGATCCACTCCTTGTCTCCGGCTAGTTCTTGGACAGAGGACAGGGACAGGATTTCTAGGACAATCTGGTTCATCTCATCGACGATATCGAGGGAGACCGCCAGGTAGCGGTCCCGGTCCTTGTAGCGGCCGATCTTATCCCGCATATTTTCTAGGATAATCTTCAAGCTGGCTAGAGGAGTCTTGAGCTCATGCGAAGCCCCTCTTAGAAATTCGACCTTCATCTGCTCCAACTTCAGATTTTCCTGTTTCTGTTGCTCTAGATTGTCGATCACCTCTAGGAGATGGTGATAGAGGTCGTTGATTTGTTGCTTGAGGACGCCGATCTCATCCTGCGAATGAATGGGAAGACTGGCTGTCCGATCCAGCCGTTTCATCCGCTTGGTCATCTGCTTGATTTCAAGGATCGGAGCGGAAATCATGCGGGCATAGAGATAGGAGGCAATTAGCGACAGAACAAAGGAAGCAAGGAGACTATAGGGAAGAAAGCCCAGACTGATGTCCCGCGCTTCCTTTTGCGAATCGACGGTCGCTAAGAATTGCAAGGTTAAGTCTTTCCCTTCCTTGGTCTGAATCTTTCGCTCTTCAATGACCAGCGAATTGTTCTGGCTATCAGGGTTCACGAGCAGGTCATCCTTGACCTCTAGGGCATTTTGTTTTTCCTTGCCCTTGATCGAGACCTTGATATCATTGGTCTTGGAATAAAGGTCGATGACCGACTCAATGGTCCCTTCTTCCTGACCCTGGAAACTCTTGGCTAGGGCTTGCGATTTCTTCAAAATCGTCTGGCGCTGGGACTCGATATAGGTTGATGGAAAAATAAAGTAAACCGAAGCATGGAGAAGGATGACTAAGCCACTAAAAAGGGCAAAGGTGATCAGAAAGATTTTTGCAAAGATACTCCGTTTGGTCATGGTCTCTCCAATTTATAGCCGACATTGCGTACCGTAACGATACAGTCCAGCTCCAGTTTTTTTCGTAGTTCCTTGATATAGACATCGATCACCCGGTCAAAAGGAATCTCCTCCGTCTCCTTCCAGACGGCATCGAGGATCTGAGAGCGGGTCCGGGCCTTGCCCTCATGCTGGAGCAAGTATTCCAAGATTTCCAACTCCTTGGCATTCATGGAGATGGATTGCCCAGCTAGGCTGGCTGTGTAGCTCTCAAAATCCACCCGTGCCTCTCCATAGGTGAAGACCCGGGAAGGCTGAAGCTTTTTAAAAATGGCTTCGATACGGACCTTCAAGAGGGACAAGGAGAAGGGTTTTTCCAGATAGCCATCTGCCAACTCTCCAAAGGCTGTCAACTTATAGTCCTCGTCATGGAAGGCCGTTAGCATGAGGACAGGGACTGAGCTGGTCTTGCGAATGGTCTTGAGGACTTCCAAGCCATTGAGGATAGGAAGCTGGATATCCAGCAAGACTAGATCTGGCGCTTCTCTGTGAAAGAGGTCCAGGGCCTCCTGCCCATCGCCTGCTTCAAAGACCTCATAGCCACATTCCATGAGATAGTCGCTCATCCCTTCTCGAATCAGGACTTCATCTTCTACGATTAGTATCTTCATACACTTTCCTTTTTATCTAAGAAACTTCTACCTCCTATTATACCCTATTTCTATTTAGGAAACAATCTCTTATTCGACATCCACCAAGAGTTCCTTTGGTTTCTTATGCAAGAGCCATTGAGAAGAAAGGATGGATACCAGAATCAAGAGAAGTCCACCGACCAAAACAATCACCAGCAATTGGCTCGGTTGGATGTCCATATGGATATCTGTCAGGGTCTTACTGAAGCTTTCCGCCTCAGCTCCTCCACCAAGGTTGGCAGCAGAGGATTCTTGAGCCATTTGTTTGGCAATGCCACTGGTGACGTTTTTGAGCACCGTATCTCCTACTGCTTTGGCAAGAAGACCTGCGACTCCATAGGAGAGGAGGAAGGCTGGAATGGAAATCATGATCAATTCTGCCACGAATTGTCCCGCAATCTGTACCTTAGAAAGTCCAAGAGCCAGCAAGATACCCACTTCTCTGCGACGGGCATTGAGCCACAAGACAAGGAGAAGGGTGAGAAGCAAACTAGCAAAGATGAGGCTGCCGATAAACAAGTAGTTCGCCACTTGGAACATGCCGCTGATCGATTTTTGCAAGGCTGGGTAGTTGGAAGAGCTCTTAACCAAGTCAAAGTAATTCCATGGGATATCCAAGGCTTTGATTTTTTCGATCAAGGCATCCAGATCTTGATCCCCTTTGGCAAAGAAGGTCGCATCCTCATAGGTAGCTGTTTGAACGGTATTGCCATAGAGTTTGGCAGCTGTATCCAAGTCAGAGATCAGCGTATCTTCATACAATTCTTGGGCGTAAGTTAGAGGAGCTTGGTTTTTTCCTGAGAACAAGCCTTTAATGGTCACTTCGACGGTTTCATTAGCCCCTTTTTCATTGTCAGCATCATAGAGATTGGACTTGAGGCGCACCTTGTCGCCTACCTTGAGGCCATTCTTTTTCGCCAAATCTTCGTGCATGAGGATTTGGTTTTTGTCTTTATCAGTCAGGTGATCCCCTTGGACCAGCTTGTAGGCACCAGAGACAAACTTATCTTCTTTGAAGAGTCATTGACCCCTGTCACCATCAAGGTATTCTTGAAGTGCTTAGCCCGCTCTGGAGATTGATTTTGCAGGGTTTCTTCAGTCTCAATGATCTCGTGGTCTAGGATATCCGCGATGGCATTGATCCGCTTGATGGAGGAAGTGATCCCCTCTACCTGGCTGATTTTTTCGATATCTTCCCCTCTGAGATTCCCAGCTCCCCGAGGGGTTCCCGGATTGGTCCGGCGGTTGATCTGCATGGAGAAGCTATTGGTGATGGATCCCAGACTTTCCGATGAAGCTTTTTGGGTTGCACCCTTCATGGAGAGTCCGATCAAGCTCAAGGTCCCCATGAGGAGAATAATGGCAAAGAGCAAGAGAGACTTGGGCCATTTACGTGTGATATAAGCAAAAGCATTTCGCAACATAGCATTCCCTCCTTACTTGCTCTTCTCAATGAGGCTACGGCGACTCAATTCCAAGACCACATCGGAGGCCTCTGCCACTTCCTTACTGTGGGTGACGACGATAACACATTTTTGGCGTTCCTTGGCCAACTTCTTCAAAATCGCAATAATGTCACCTGCTGTCTGTTCATCTAGGTTTCCCGTCGGCTCATCAGCCAAGATGACAGGCGCTTCTGAAACGAGTGCACGCGCAATCGCCACCCGTTGCTGCTGCCCTCCAGACAATTGAAGAACATTGCGTTTGATTTGCGTTTCATCCAATCCCAATTCCAAGAGAATCTCTTTTCCCTGCCTGCTTGTTGACCAGGCGGACATTTTTCAAGTGGCGTCAAATAATCAATCAAATTGTAATTCTGAAAGACTAGGGAGACATGGTGCTTGCGGTGGTAGCTAGACCCTTTGGTCTGAATGTCCTCCCCATCAAAGAGAACCTGCCCCTTCTTGGGATTGTCTAGACCAGCCAAGAGAGAGAGGAGGGTAGATTTCCCAGTTCCTGACTGACCGATAATACTGTAAAATGTCCCATTTTCGAACTGATAGTTCACATTTGAGAGGATATCTTCACTATAGCTTTGGTAACTATAGGCTACATTCTTGAGTTCTAACATATGTGTCATTTCTCCTTAACTCATTTTTGTTAATATTTCTTTTGGGGTCTTGCGCCAGATCAAGCTGGTAGTTGCACCGAGCGACAGAAGGATCAAGCACAAGAGGCTAGCATAGGCGATTCCTAAGGAAAGGCCTTGAGGGATTTGGTTGAGCAAGTCTAGGGTCTGCTGTTGACCTGTCTGTCCGACAAACTGCTCTAAGAAACGATGGCTGACCATCCGTCCGATGAGAAAGGCTGGGATCACCGCTAGTAAGGATACCAGCACCACCTCCAAGAGGAACTGTCTAAAGATCCGGCCCTTGCTCTTCCCAATGGATAAGAGCACCCCGATTTCATGGATCCGCTCCCGTGTCCAGAGGCTCAGTAAGAGCGATAGCGCACCTGCTCCTGTCACCAGGAGGACGATCATCATGATCCTTACCAGCCCTTCTAGTGTCTGAGAGGATTCCTTCATCTGATCAAAGGCCTTGCGATCTTCGACCACGCGTAGCGATTGCCAATCCAGATCCAAGCTTTTGACTTGCTTCAAGAGAGCATCGATTTTCTCAGGATCTTTGACCCCAAAGGTGACCTGGGTCACTTCTTGCTGACTGAGACCAAGAAGCTTAGTCGCATCCTCATAAGGAAGGTAGACTTGATTCTCACTCAGATCAGAGGTCATTCCTGTGAATTTTTCCTGTTTCTTACCCGAAAAGATCCCAACGATTTTAAAGGTTTGCTCCTTGGCAGGAGTCTCTCCCATCTGAAAGCTGGATAAGGTCAAGGAATCTCCGACCTTTAGCTTGTTCTTCTTAGCCAACTCTTGGTGGATCAAGATCTGCCCGCGAGCCTTGTCGGATAAGTGCTTGCCTTGCACCAGTTGGAAACTACCACTGCGGAAATCCAGGTGCTGGTCTGTCTTCTGGGTGAATACAGCGCCTAGCGCTTGCTTGGCTTCCTGCCCCAAATCGTCTCGCTCCACCGACTGCTGTCCCGTCACCGCTTCTTTATCAAGAATGCGAATGGGACTTTCATATTGGGGGACCATGGATCCTACCCCAGCTAGTTGCTGCACTTTTTTAGCTTCCTTCAGAGCAAAGGGAGCATTCCCCTGTTTACTGGTCAGAGCAAAACTGGTCCCAGCCGACTGCTTGATATGGTCCTCCAGTCTTCCTCCTACTTGCATCAGTGAAAAACAGAAATACAAGCAAGAGAGGATCAAGAGGAGAATCAGAAAGAGAACCAGATTCCTCGTTCTTTTTCGAGAAATATAAGCGATTGCCTGTTGCAAGAGAAACATCTCCTACCTCCATCTAAAAGAAAGACTCCCAGTTTATTGATAGAAACTGGACTCGCTTTCATCATTTGTTATAGTTATTATAGAAAAGAAATGTGAAATGTTTATGAAATAAAAAAACTCCCCCAGAAAATTCTGGAGGAGCTAATTGGCAAGGACAGGCAAAAATATTTTTTTAATATGAAAAAGGTCGATAAAAGTTTTTAGGAACTCCTGAGAGACCCGCTTGTTCGATCAAGTTTTATTGTTTTAAGGCAAATATGTGGGAAGTAATCCTGTCCTTGCCCCGATGTAGATCTTTTATCTACTTCTATTAGTTTACACTAAAAATGTTACAAGACAAAGGATTTTGTATTGCATTTTAATAGCAAAGAGGAAGCAGAAGAATTACCAAGAGTAAAATAAACATAGTGTGAATAAGATGTCTTTTTAACACTTCTGATTGATATCAGATTAAAAATAAAAGAAGAAGGTACAACTCATTTCGCTCGACAATAATATATCTATGTTGTTTTATCATTCCAATGTTTTGAAACACAAAAGAAAATAAGTAAAACAGAAACCTTTTTAAGATTGTGAAATTTTATGGAAACTCATTAAAATAAAGATGAAAAGAACACCTTTTCCTCCCTTTGAGTTCGTAAGATGATTAGAGGCGAAGCCTCAATCAAGCACACAGATTACGACAGAAAATAAAGAAGGCCGATAATGCCTTCTTTGTTTTCTTAGCAAGACACTTCGGTAAGGCACAATAGTGCTTACCATTACATAGGTTACGACGTGAAAAGGGAGCGAGATAGAACGAATATTTTAATCATTCGTTCGTTGTCTCGCCCCCGCAAGGCTGATTAGGACTCTTCCAAGCTTGGAAAAGCGAAGGAAGAAACCAATCAGCTACTGCGTCAGACAGTTCATCCTATGATTGGTCGAAGATTGAAAAGATTCTACTAACCCCTTGAGTTAGTAAGACGTTTAGCCAAGCCACCTGATAGTGGTTGGCGTCAAATAATTAGAGGCGAAGCCTCAATCAGCACACAGGTTACGACAGAAAATAAAGAAGGCCGATATTGCCTTCTTTGTTTTCTTAGTAAGATGATTAGGTAGGTCGCAACATAGTGGCTACCGTCCAATGATTCGGTGCTTTAGCACCAATCATTGGTATCAGATTACATCATCCCACCCATCATACCTGGATCCATTCCTGGTCCTGCTGGGGTTGCTGGTTCTGGTTTGTTGGCTACCACTGCTTCGGTCGTCAAGATCAGACTCGCTACAGAAGCTGCATTCTGAAGGGCTGAACGGCTCACCTTCACTGGGTCGATAATTCCTGCTTCAATCATGTTGACCCATTCACCTGTTGCAGCATTAAACCCTGTTCCAAGCTCAGCATTTTTTAGGCGATCAATAACAATCGAACCTTCGTAACCCGCATTGTGAGCGATTTGGCGTACAGGTTCTTCCAAGGCACGAAGCACGATATTGCGTCCTGTTGCTTCATCCCCTTCCAATTCAAGGGATGCAACTGCAGAAATAACGTTAGCAAGAGCCGTACCACCACCTGCAACAATTCCTTCTTCAACCGCTGCGCGTGTCGCATTGAGGGCGTCTTCGATACGAAGTTTCATTTCTTTCAATTCTGTTTCGGTTGCAGCTCCGACCTTGATGACCGCAACACCACCAGACAATTTAGCCAAGCGTTCTTGCAATTTTTCACGGTCAAATTCTGAAGTGGTGGTTTCAATTTGTGATTTAATCACCGCTACACGGTTGGCAATGGCTTCAGGATTTCCTGCACCTTCTACGATGACTGTGCTATCTTTGTCCACTGTCACTTTACTTGCTTGACCGAGCGCCTCGATGGTCGCATCTTTCAACTCAAGACCGAGATCTTCTGTAATAACAGTTCCACCTGTTAAGATAGCGATGTCTTCTAACATGGCTTTACGGCGATCCCCAAATCCAGGAGCCTTAACAGCTACGACATTGAAAGTTCCACGAATCTTGTTCAAGACAAGAGTTGGGAGGGCTTCTCCATCCACATCATCCGCAATAATCAAGAGCGGACGATTGCTTTGCAGGATATTTTTCAAGCAATGGAAGGATTTCCTGAATATTTGACACCTTCTTATCGGTGATCAAGATATAAGGATTTTTCAAGGTCTGCCACCATTTTTTTCATTATCGGTGACCATGTATTGAGAGAGGTAACCACGGTCAAACTGCATTCCTTCCACGACTTCCAACTCTGTTTCCATTCCACGAGATTCTTCAATCGTGATCACCCCGTCATTGCCCACTTTTTCCATGGCTTCTGAGATGTACTCACCGACTTTTTCAGAGCGAGAAGAAACAGCCGCAACCTGGGCGATGGCTTCTTTATTGGCAACTGGAATGGCGTTATTTTTCAAGGCTTCAACAGCAGTCGCAACCGCTGCTTCAATCCCACGACGGATACCGATTGGATTCGCTCCTGCTGTAACGTTCTTGATCCCCTCACGGACAATAGCTTGGGTCAAGACAGTCGCAGTCGTTGTCCCATCACCAGCGATATCATTAGTTTTAGACGCCACTTCTGATACCAATTTGGCACCCATATTTTCGAAATGGTCTTCCAATTCGATTTCTTTGGCGATGGTTACCCCATCATTGGTGATCAATGGTGACCCAAATGATTTTTCAAGCACCACATTGCGGCCTTTAGGTCCCAAGGTCACCTTAACGGTATCTGCTAGGATATCTACCCCACGGACCATGGCTGCGCGAGCATCTGATGAAAATTTAATTTCTTTTGACATAGATCTTTCTCCTTTCTGATTCTTTAGGCTTCAACAATGGCGAGAATACTCGCAGTCCCAACAATCGTGTACTTCTCATCGCCGTCTTTCACTTCAACGCCTGCATGATTTTCCACTAAGACAGTATCACCGACTTTGACGCTTGGTGCTACTAACTCACCACTGAGGGTCCGAACCCCCTCACCTACAGCGATGACTTCTGCTGTTTTGGTCTCAGCTTGACTTGCTTTTGCGATGACAAAGCCACCGACTGTTTGTTCTTTTTCTTCTACTCTCAAGACCACGCGGTCTCCTAATGGTTTTAACATATCGTTCCTCCATTCCTGTATTTTAGCACTCTTTGACATCGAGTGCTAACTTATGTTTCTATTGTATCACTTGGTCAAAAATAGTCAAGAAAAAAACACCTCAATCTCGAAGTGCTTTCGATTTCTAGCCAACTAAATTTAGCTTTTGTTGGTAAGCTTGGATGACTTTTTGCAAGTTGGCTCGACCACGATACATCCCATACCCCACTAGCAACATCCCTACTAGCCCAAATAGGGCAATCAAGCTACCTAAGATCAAAAATAGTAGAGAAGTTTTGTGAAAGAAATAAATCAGCAGTCCACCAATACTGGCTAGGAGAAAGAGCACACTAAACCAGCGACCCAAGTTTTCCAACATATGGCGTTGGTAGCGAATTTCCGTCTCATACCCCTTTATTAATTCTTGTCTGGTGTGCATAAATGCCTCCTTCAATAAGAATTGAGAATGAAGTATTCGTAAAGGAGGTCACGTACTTCATTCTCAATGCTCTGGTTGCAATAAACTGTTTCTAGTTTTCTCTTAGTATTTGAGACCTGGATCAAAGATTCCAAGAGCTACCCCAGCCAAGGCGATGATGACCAAAAGAAGCATGACCTTGTTTGGTGAAACTTTCTTCTTCGCCATTAGCCACCAGCAAAGAGTGATAAAGGTAGCAGTTAAGAGACCTGGATAAACACCATCAATCTTTTCTTGGATTTTAAGGAAGGCTTCTCCGTCAGCATTTTTGAATTCGAGGGCTGTTGTAACAGAGACCCAAGTCGCTGCTACAGCACCGATGACCATACCACCGACTACACTGATCGCTTTGCGAAGGGCTTGTCCTTTTGGTCCTACAAGGAATTCTACAGCCTTGTCCCCTAAGTGATAACCTTTGAAGAAGGCGAAACGCATTCCCAAGTATACCAAAGGTTCCAAACGACGATGTAGAAGAGAGCTCCTGCAATGTTTCCGTCTTTAGAAAGACCAAGGGCTATCCCGAGAAGCACAGGGATTAAGGTCCCAACAACCAAGGAGTCACCAATCCCGGCGATTGGTCCCATCAGACCAGCACGCATCCCGTTGATGGTTTCGCCATCTACTGCATCTCCATTGGCACGCGCTTCTTCCAAACCAGCTGTAATCCCTACAACCAGTGATCCCAGTTGTGGTTCGGTATTAAAGAAGGCAGTATAGGTTTGCATAGCTTCTTTTTGTTCTTCTTTGGAATCATACATTTCTTCTACGATTGGAAGCATAGAAGTCAAATACCCAAAAGTTTGCATGTGTTCTTGAGAGAAACAGGTCAAGTGACCATAATACCAATGATGGAATGCTTTGGTTAGCGTTTTCTTTGAAATTTTCTTTTTATCAGCCATCTTAGATATCCTCCTCATCATCGTCAAAGTCATTTGCTCCAGCAGGGACGACTTTCATTGTTTTAATCACTTCAAGTTCATAGTAGATTACCGCAAAGATCAATGAAACCACCGCACTCGCTACCAAGTTCAAGCCAAGAGATTTTGCCAAGGTGAATCCAACAAAGAATGGAATGAAGTCTCTCACTTCTGTAACGATTTGCTTCAAGAGGATGGCAATACCGACACATGGAAGAAGAGCACCGACTGTAAAGAGGGCTTTCATCCAGTAACCATCCATTGGAAGGTATTGTTTCATCAAATCCACCATGTTTTCACCGTATTTGGTGATAATCATCGTTGGAAGGAAAGAAAAGAGGAAGTGAGAAATCCATGGGTAAACCCAGTCAACTGCGTAGAGTTTTTTGAAGTTTCCTTCTTCAACGGCTTTCCAACCGATGTGTTGCCAAAGCAAGTTCATGGTTGCAGTACCGTAGAAAAGAACGGTACCGATGGTCCCAACGGCTGCACCGATAGGGGCTGCTGCCGCTGCAATTGCTGCCTCACCCGTGATATTGTTGGCATGAACAAATAAGATAGAAAGAGGAATTCCGATATAAGAGATAGCCCGCACATCGGCAGATACGGTACCACCAGGTGTTACCAAGGCGATATAAACGACTTGAAGGGCAACCCCGACCATGATACCGGTTGTCACATCTCCAAGGATCAACCCTGAAATCAACCCTCCGACTAGAGGACGTCCAAGAGTATAGTTCCCGATACTGGTACCACCCATACCAGGCATTGAAGACAAACTGGCGAAAATACCAAGCAAGATTGCTTGAATCCATGAAACTGTCATAACAAACGCTCCTTTTGTTTGTAAGTATAGTTTAGTGACGAAGAGCTAGGATGCTCTCCCCTAGAATCCGAATTTTTGATTTAAAATCATCCCAATAACCGATGGAAACATCTGGCAGCAACTGGAATTTTACCTTGTAGCCGGCAGCCTGAATAGCTTCAATGGCTTCTGCTTCTTCCTGGGTGATGGATTGGTTGTTCCCCAATTTCACAGCACCTGGACGGTCATTTGCAGGACCAACAATGATTTCTTTAACATCCCCTGGGACAAACCCTTGGTCGACCAAAATTTCTTTCATATCGATGGGGTTCTTGGTAATCAAGAAATAGCGAGTTTCTGATTCGGTTACTTTTGCAGATTTTTCTTTGAAAGCTTCCTTGGTCCAAACAAAGGTTTTCTTATCTGAAGCCCCTTTATAGGCTTGGATCAAGACCTTGTTGGAAGCTGCTGCGTCGTTGACGGCGATCAAGCCATCACAAGGCTTTTCTTTAGCCCATCGAGTTACTGTTTGACCGTGGATCATACGGTCGTCAATCCGTACAAATGATACTACCATTTTCTAACCTCCCTTAGTTAAATATCATCTTCTTCATCATCGTCACCCTCTACCGGGGCAAGGGTAAATTCTTGCAAGGCTGTGGAAGCTTCGGATAAAATCACCTGGGCTAAATCAGCCCCCTCCATCATGTCCTTCATCACAACTGCTGTCAGCGCCATGGTCAAGTTCATACCACCTAAGATCAAGGCTGTACTCAGCTTTCCTTGCTCCTCTAGCACTGTCGCTGCCGTTGTCAAAGGACTGCCACCTACAATGTCTGCTAGAACTAAGACAGAGTCCTCATCTGTTAAAGGTGCTAGAGCCTGACCAAAATCATGAGCAAAATCATCTACCGATTTGCCTTCTTTCAGTCCGACCGCAATCACCTGATCGATCTTATCCCCAGCAAACATTGCCAGCGAACTTTTCAGACCTTCTGCCAGTCCACCATGACTGACCAATACCAGATACTTCATCCTTTCTCCTCCTTTATGATGACCTTATTGTATTGTTTTTGAAAACGTTTTACTATTGTCATTTGTCACAAAGAAAAGTTGACATCTGTCAATAAAAAAATGACATCTGTCACTTGACAGATGCCTAGTTGCTCTTAACGAAACTTCTCCCGAAGCATTTCCTCAATAATCTTTTGAATTTGAGGCAATTGATTATCAATATCCTTTGCTTTTAGAGCATTATGAATCAAATAATCCAATCGATCCCAGATATCATCGGGTAGGTTGCCAGGAGTACTTAGGACAGCCTTTCATAATCTGGTCCAGGGTCCGATTCGTCAAGGAATCAACCCCGAAATCATCCGCTTTAAGAAGGTCCCGACTTTCCGAACTATTGACCACCGAAGGGAGAACAGAGGTTCCCTGCGACTGCCGGAAGAGTTCCTGCTGGACCTGCTGGTCCTGGGTCAAAAATTCCATGAATTCCTTGGCCTCCTTGCTAGCACTGGCCCGAGAAGACAGAGCAAACAAGGACGTATCCACTAAGGTTGACGGAGTTGATCCAGAAGCCCCGGGCATAGGGATACAGGTCCAAGTGAAATTTGAATATTTGGCAACATGATAGGGATAAGGTTTATAAGTTCGGTACTGGGCCAAGGTCATCGGATAAAAAGCGACCTTGCCTTCATCAAAATCCTTAGAAGTAACATTGAAATTCCCATGAAGGGCTTCGAGTTTTTCGACAAAATAGAGCGAGCGCTTCATTTCTTTACTCGTCAGATTAATGTTATCCTGACGGAAAAGCTGGCCACCATGGGCTGCCAAGGCCTCCCTCCAGGTATAATCTGTACTTCCAAACTGATCTAGCTCACCATCTCCATCTGTATCCCGCGTCACTTTTTGACAAATCGTATAAAATTCCTCCAAGGTCCACCCCTCTTTCGGAATAGCAATCCCTTCCTTTTCCAATAAATCCTTATTGACACACATCAAAACAGGATTGCTCTCAAATGGGAGGGCATACTGACGGTTCTTGTATTTGCCTGCTTCTAGGGCAACTGGATAAAAATGAGAAGGATCGACCTGTTTGTCCATCAAGGGAGTCAAATCTTCTACCGCCCCACGCGCAGCTAACACCGGGAGCTCAGTACTGGATACCATATATAGATCTGGCTCCTGTCCATGGAGGATCTGATTGGCTAACCAACTCGCATACTGATTCTTCGGAATCCCACTTTCGTAGACAATCTTTACCCCTGGATGCGTTTTTTCGAAACGAGCAATCGCTTGATCCAAGACTTTTTCTTCCGTTTGGGTGGGCACATCCCAGCTAGATCCAGCGTAAACCCCCAAGCGGACAAGCTTAGGCTGACGCCACCACCAAATCCCTCCAGCAACTAGAAAAAGCAAAAGCAAGCCTAGAAACAATCTGGAGCCTCGAATCTTACGTTTTTTCTTCATCGGCTATCACTTTCTGTTCCAAAATCCTTAGTGGTCACACCTTTTTGAACAGACCAAATAGCTAACTGGGTCCGATCCCGCAGGTTCAATTTAGACAAAATGGTTGACAGGTAATTCCGAATCGTTCCCTCTGACAGGAACAATTTGGCTGCGATTTCCTTATTAGACTCCCCAAACCAACCTGCTGGATGATCCGCCATTCGGTCAGGGATAAGTCGCTCACATATTCTTCAGAAACAGAGATTGTGTAATTGCTTTGAGCCATCTGAGAGAAAATCTGAAAAACCTTACTAGCAATATTCGGGTTAATCATGGCTCCCCCATGATAGACAATTTGAATGGCTTGGTAGAGCTCCTCAGTTGAAGCCCCTTTGAGCAAATACCCTGAAGCTCCATATTTCAAAGCACGAAAGATGAAATCATCATCGTCAAAGGTGGTTAGAATGATGATTTTAACCTCAGGGAAGCGTTCCTTGACTTCTTTTGTCGCCATCACGCCATCCATCTTGGGCATACGAATATCCATCAATACAACATCTGGTCGATCTTGGGGGATTCGCTCTAGCACTTCATGACCATCTGCCACTGCAGAAGTCACCTGAATATCTTGATGGGCAGACAAAATAATTTGGAGCGACTCGCGAATCAGTGCTTGATCATCCGCAATCATTACTTTGATCATAAAAGATTTCCTCCTTTTTCTTTGGGCAATTCAATTCGTGTATAAAATCCATTTCGATTGGCAAATTCGATCCTTCCTCCCAAGATAGAAACCCGCTCTCGCATTTGTTTCAAGCCGTAGCCGACCTGCAGGTGGTCAAAACCGACCCCATTATCTTGGAGAATCATGATATAGGCATCTTCCACCAAAAAGGAAATCTGCATATGGCTGGCATGACCGTGGCGGACAGAATTGGTCATGGATTCCTGAATCACGCGAAAGACGGTATCCTCCACCATGACATCCAGATCAACCTCATCCCAGTCATAGGTGAGATCGACTTGCAGGTGGGAGATGGCTTGGTATTCGTGAACCAATTTCAAACCGCATCCCTCAAGGTATGATCCTCTAGGGCACCTGGCCGAAGCTTGTTCAAAGAGCCCCGGACGTCCTTGATTCCATCCCGTACCACCGTAGAGACTGATTGCAGCTGGGTCTTGGCACGACCAGGGTCAATATCAATCAGAACCCCAACCGCATCAATCCCAGCAGAGATGCCGGTTAAGGCATGGCCTAGAGTATCATGAATTTCCCGTGCTATCCGCTTACGCTCCCGGTCCTCCGCAATCTTTTCCGAAAGGGCCATGTAGCTATTTAATTCCGTATTGACCTGCGATACCATTGCTAACTCTTTTTCGATCCGATGGTGCTCTGCTACTACCGATAAAATGTAAAAGAGAAGAGAAATAATAAAGACAACCATATTTAAGGAAGCTAGCGCATTTTTAGCAAATAGAATAAGCATCCGAATCGATGAAGGATAAAAGGCGATATAGGCATCTAGCGACGGCAACTGCACAACTAGAGAGAGAATGTCATAATTGGTCACAAGGAGGACTATAAAACTCAGAAGGATAAAGGCAAACCAGTAACGCCTATCCTTGGAACTGCTAAACTCTTTGGAGCCATAAAAGATATCGGCAAACACCAAGAGGATGATCCCATTGTAGGAGAAGCTGAGGGACATCATGACACCTAACATCAGCAGTATTTCTAGAATATTCCACTTGTCAAAAACTGACCACTCCTGTGTCCCTTGGTGCATCCGATAGAAGGTAATGAGAAGAATCCCTCCAAAGAGAAGGATGGAGATCCAAAAATTCTGAGCTGGTGAACTCGGTATTTCTCTTAATTGCTCCAATAATTGATAACCTTGCCCCTTGGCAATGATGTAATTGGTCGCATGTAGGTAGAGCGAACTGCTAAATAAAATGGCGATGAAATTAATAATTTTCAATAAAATTAAACTATAACGAATGCCACGAAGCTTGGTCATTACTGCCACCCGTTGACATCGTATCGGTCAACATTATCCTTATCAATCATCTCAACTGGAATCTTATATTGCTCCTTGTAGGATTTACCTGTCCTCATGCACTCAATCACTTGCATCACCTGTCTCCCCATTTTAAGAGGAGATTGGGCAACCGTCCCTTCGATATCATCCGTCGTTGAGAGCAATACCTTCATATCTGGAGAGCCATCGATTCCATAGATAGAAATCGGCATGGCTAGTTGGTTTTCCTTGATTGCCGCAGGGCTCCGATGGCCGCTCGATCATTTAAGGCTACGACGGTATCAAATACCAGACCATCCTGAATGACCTGGGAAACAGCTGGCAAGGCCAATTCTGTTTGACCACGAGTCTCTTCTCTCCCAACAACCTGATAGGCAGGCTCCGACTGAATCGTATCTAAGAACCCTTGAATACGTTGCTCAGCCGATACTGTCCCCTTATGCTCTAAGAGTAGGATTTTCGCCTCATTTTTCTGCTTCATCAGGCGCTGGGCGACCAAGACCCCTGCCTGGTAATTATCCGACACCACACTGGCATCCACCGTGAAATGGCTGAGCTGACTATCCACTGCAATGATTTTAATTCCTGCCTGTTTGGCTCTCTTCAGGGAAGCAATGATTATAGGGCTATCTCCTTTTACTGGGTTAATCACAATCACATTGACCTTTTGTTGACAAAAATAATCAATCTGTTGACTTTGTTTTTCTTCGTCTAACTCTGGATTACGAACTAGAAGCAAGTCCCCTTTTTCGTCAGCCACTCGTTCAATCTCTGCATTCAGTGTTTGATAGAATTCATTGTTCATGGTCATATAGGTCACACCGACCCGCATCTGCCCTTTTATCGGTCTTATTTGGCTAGCATTTACATAGATTACAACCACCACAAACACCAGACTGCAAATGATTGTATAAACCATGGTTCGATACCGTTTCTTTTGAACAATTTCCTCTTCTAATTCCATCTCTTCTCCTCTTAGAAACGAATTATTTTGCTACATCAAACATTTTCGTTCGCATTTAATACCTTTTATTATAGCATTTTTTACCAAGAGCTTGAAGGTCTTACGAAAATGAATACGTTTTACGCCTCTATCTAGATAATAACTTCTCCCTACAACTTCAGTAAGAAGTTTCGAAAAAGAAAAAACGATACAGCTGACTAACTGCACCGTTTTCTTCTTTTAAAATGGAAGTTCTTCCTCTTCGAGGATGAGATCCGCTAGATCCCCTCCCGCTCCATTAGCCCGCATCGCTCGTTGAGCGCGACTTTCTAGGAGCTGGAAGCCTTGACAGAGCACTTCTGTCACATATTGGGTCGTCCCATTCTTCTCATAACGTCTGGTTCGAAGCTCGCCATCTACTGAGAGCAAGCTCCCCTTGTTGGCATAGGAGACAAGAGTCTCTGCTAATTTCCCCCAGACCACTAGGGTGATAAAGTCCGCCTCACGCTCGCCATTTTGATCCTTGTAACGCCGATTGACAGCCAGGGTCGCACGCGCAACGGACTTGTCCGTACTGGTCTTATGAAGCTCCGGATCTGCCACTAGACGCCCGATTAAAATTACTTTATTGTACATATTTCTTCCTCCTACTTATATAATTCGTAGTTTTCTAGCCATTTGAGGAAAAAATAAAAAAAGAGAGTGGGACAGAAATCGGTAATTCGTTAGAATTCGATTTCGTCGTCCCACCTCCGCACAGTTGAGTAGGGCTGTAAAAGCTGATGAAATCAGCGTAATAGAGCCCACTCAACCACTGCGTCTTGCTCGACAATCCAAAGACAATTGAGGGGCCGGATTTCTGTCCCACTCTCTTATCCTTGCCAGTGACGGGCGGGGTCAAATGGAGTTCCCACCTCTTCTGTATCTTGCAATTCAATAATACCACGTTTTTGTGGCGCATTTGGCAAGTGCAATTCGCGTGGACTACACATCATGCCAAAGCTCTTTTCTCCACGAAGGGCTCCTGGGAAAATCAAGCTGCCATCTGGCATCATCGCACCTGGTAGAGCCACGATTGTCTTGAGGCCTTCACGTGCATTTGGCGCACCTGCTACGATCTGAACCGTCTTGTCTGGTCCAACAGCCACTTGGCAGATGTTGAGGTGGTCACTATCTGGATGAGCAACCATTTCAACGATTTGCCCCACGACAAACTTAGGCTCCTTGTCATTGACCAAGACCTCTGCAAATCCTTCAGCTTGTAATTCTTGATTGAGGCGTGCAACTTGCTCATCACTCAAGAAAGTTGCCCCTTGCCTTCAAGAGCAAAGAAAGTCGAAGCCTCAAAAATATTCCAGGCTACGGTTTCTTGCTTGTCTTCACGGTAGACACGGGCTACTTTGCCTTTGCGCTCTACTGCTAACTTGGCATCCCCACTATTTTTCAAGGTGAGCATTAAGACATCACCGACTTGTTCTTTATTATAGGTTACAATCATTCTTTCTCTTTCTCCTACTTCAATCCTGCTAAAAATTCTGAAATCTGAGCCTTGGTTTTGCGATCACGATTGACGAAACGACCCAGTTCCCGATCCTTGTCTAGGACCACTAAACTCGGAATGCCATAGATATCCCAAAGCTTAGCCAAGTCTAGATACTGGTCTCGGTCGACCAAAACGAAGGTAAATTCAGGGTTTTCTGCTTCAATCTCTGGCAAAAAGGGCTGGATATACCGGCAATCGCCACACCAATCCGCTGAAAAGAAGAAAACCTTCTTTCCTTCTTGCTCGACGTAGCGGGCTAATTCCTCTAAGGACTGTGGTATGATCATAGTTTCCTCTTCATACTGAAGGAGGCCCTCTTCATAGACAAAGCGATAGTGGCGCTCGTCCTCAAATACGAGCCCTCCGACCAGACGTTCTTCGCTTGATTCATAGAGTTCCACATAAAGGGTCGCAATCTTTCCCATATTCTCCATCTGCTCACGGACTTCTGCGACTAACTCTTCTTGCGTCCGCAAACGTTTTTGATCTTTGGCAATTTTATAGGCCCCAAGGGCAAGAGCACTTGCACTAGCTACTGCAAGGCTGGATAAAATGATTTTTTTAGCTTTCATACCTCATATTGTAACACAAAATACAAGCTGGGACAACGAAAGGAGAATGGCACACCTAACAAGTAACCTCTCGTCTGTTTTCCTTCAACTGCCACTACCATCCCGACTAAAAAAGTGATAAAATAACAATCAGAAAGAAGGTAACTTATGACTGATTTATTTTCTAAAATCAAAGAAGTAACAGAACTTCCTGCCATCTCCGGCCATGAAGCGCCTGTTCGCGATTATCTACGCAAACAGATTACTCCACATGTGGATGAAGTGGTCACAGATGGCTTGGGAAGCATTTTTGGGGTCCGCCACTCAGAAGTGGCTGATGCTCCTCGCATCATGGTCGCAGGCCATATGGATGAAGTTGGTTTTATGGTCAGTGAGATCAAGGCAGACGGCACCTTCCGCGTGGTTGAAATCGGTGGTTGGAACCCTATGGTGGTCAGCAGCCAACGTTTCACACTTTTGACACGCGATGGCCATTCCTACCCTGTCATTTCTGGATCTGTTCCTCCGCATTTGACGCGTGGCGCAAACGGTCCTGCTCTTCCAGCAATCGGGGATATTGTCTTTGATGGTGGCTTTGCCAATAAAGAAGAAGCAGAAAGTTTTGGGATCCGTCCAGGCGACACCTTGGTCCCTGAAAGCACTGCAATCTTGACAGCTAATCAGAAAAATATCATTTCCAAAGCTTGGGACAACCGTTATGGAGTCTTGATGGTTAGCGAATTGGCACAAGCCATCTCCGGACAAGCCTTAGCAAACGAACTCTATGTTGGAGCGACCGTGCAAGAAGAAGTCGGACTACGCGGTGCAGGGACTTCTGTGACCAAGTTTGATCCAGAAATCTTCCTGGCTGTCGACTGTTCTCCAGCTGCAGATGTCTACGGAGGCCAAGGGGCCATCGGAGAAGGAACCCTCCTTCGTTTCTTTGACCCAGGTCACCTCATGTTACCAAATATGAAGGATTTCCTCCTAACCACTGCTGAAGAAGCCGGCATCAAGTACCAATACTACTGTGGAAAAGGGGGAACGGATGCTGGAGTAGCCCACTTACGAAGTGGCGGAGTGCCATCAACTACCATTGGAGTCTGTGCGCGCTACATCCACTCCCACCAAACCCTCTATGCCATGGATGACTTCCTTCAAGCCCAAGCCTTCCTTCAAGCCTTGGTTAAAAAATTGGATCGTTCAACCGTTGATTTAATTAAGAATTATTAATATTTTCCCAAAATAATTGTTTTAAACCCCCATTTTGGGGTTTTTTTGATATAATACTGATTGAATATTGCAACGGGTGTTCTTTTGCACTCCCCTTTCCTTACGTGGAAGGCGGAGCACCGCTAAAGACCACCCTCGCTTCTTTATTGGAGGTTTAAATGAAGAAACAAGCTTTTAGTTCCGAAAAGTATTTGAATTTGCAACGCGATCACATCCTCGAACGGATCAACCAATTTGATGGTAAGCTCTACCTAGAGTTTGGAGGAAAAATGCTGGAAGATTTCCATGCTGCTCGCGTCCTCCCTGGTTATGAACCAGACAATAAAATTAAACTTCTCCAAGAACTCCGTGATCAAGTGGAGATTGTCATTGCCATTAATGCCAGCAACATCGAGCACTCAAAAGCGCGTGGCGACCTCGGTATCTCCTATGATCAAGAAGTTTTCCGCTTGATCGATAAATTTAACGAATTAGGCATCTATGTGGGCTCTGTCGTTGTCACACAGTATTCGGGGCAGCCTGCTGCAGACCTCTTCCGCAAACAGTTGGAAAAGAATGGCATTGCCTCTTACCTCCACTACCCAATTAAGGGCTACCCAACGGATATGGACCATATTATTTCTCCTGAAGGAATGGGGAAAAACGACTACATTCAGACCAGTCGCAACCTCGTTGTCGTGACAGCTCCTGGTCCTGGTTCTGGTAAATTGGCTACCTGCATGTCCAATATGTACCATGATCAACTGAATGGCATCAAATCTGGTTATGCTAAGTTCGAGACTTTCCCAGTTTGGAACCTGCCTTTGCACCACCCAGTGAATTTGGCCTATGAAGCAGCGACAGCAGATCTAGACGACGTCAATATGATTGACCCATTCCACCTTCAAACCTACGGCGAAACAACGGTCAACTACAACCGAGATATCGAAATCTTCCCTGTCTTGAAGCGGATGTTGGAACGCATCTTAGGAAGATCTCCTTATGCTTCCCCAACGGATATGGGAGTGAATATGGTCGGCTTTGCCATCGTGGACAACGATGCAGCGATTGAAGCCTCTAAGCAAGAAATTATCCGCCGTTACTACCAAACCATTCTGGATGTAAAAGCGGAGCGTGTTGGAAGTGGGGCTATTAAGAAGATTGAACTCTTGATGAATGACTTAGGCATTTCACCAAAAGATCGCCAAGTCACCATCCTTGCCCGCCAAAAAGAGGAAGAAACAGGGGATCCTGCCTTGGCCCTCGAATTGCCGAACGGGAGAAACCGTGACAGGTAAGACTTCTGACTTGTTTGGTCCAACGGCAGCTGTTCTCATCAACGCCATCAAGAAATTAGCCCATATTGATAAAGAAACCAAGTTGATTGAGCCAGAGTATGTGAAACCAATCCAAGGCTTAAAGATCAACCACTTGGGCAGTCACAACCCTCGCCTCCATTCAAATGAAATCCTCATCGCCCTAGCCATTACAGCTATGAACCATCCAGAGGCGAATCTTGCCATGCAAGAATTGGAGCGTTTGAAAGGGAGCGAAGCCCATTCAACAGTAATGTTGACAGATGAAGATAAGAACGTTCTTCGCAAACTGGGTATCCATGTCACTATGGATCCGGTTTACCAATACGATCGCTTGTACCGCAAATAAAGAAAACCAAGGCTAGACCGTTGGTCTTAGCTCCATATACAGAAAATCCCCTGGATGCCTGAAATAGTTGGCACCCAGGGGATTTTTCATAGTTTAGTTGGATGGAAAATTACCTTTCCTTAAAAAGATAGAGCCCCACACCCAGCATGAAGGCAAGGAGAATGGGATACACTTCTTTTGGAAGAAAGTCCGTTTCCAAACTCAACCAAAGGAAAAGAACAGCTAAGACAATCGCTATCAACCATTTTACAAGATAAGATTTCATCAGCCCCTCCACTCCTAGTCTAATTAGGCTTAGTATACTCCTGCTCAATCAACCTGTCAAGAAACAAAAGGTAGTTGACCCATGGATCAACTACCTTTTGTTTCTTTTACAGCCTCCCACAGTTGTCGGATCTGTTTTCTTTGGACAGGATCCACAAAGTAAGGGGCAATTTCATTTAAGGATTCTAGGACAAATGCCCGTTCTGCCACATAAGGATGAGGGAGAATCAAATCCGGACTATAGAGGATCAAATCCTCCATATAAAGGAGATCTAAATCGATGACACGTGGTCCCCATTTGACCTCACGGACCCGACCCATTTCTAGCTCGATTTCTAGCAAGGTCTCCATCAAGTCTTGGGGCGTAAACCAGGTTTCGACCTCTACGACTTGGTTAAGGAAGCTATCCTGCTCGACCCCTCCCCAAGGTGCTGTCTCAATCTGAGAAGAGGTTTGGAGAATCATAATCCCCTTTTCTTCTAATTTAGATACAGCTGTTGCCAACTGTTGTCCCTTATCTCCCATATTGCTACCAAGACCAATAAAGGCCCGTTTTTTCTCTCGCTCAATCGTGACCGAACAAGTATCCAAAGGTAGAGCAACTGGTGCCCAAGGTTTTTTTACCTCTAAACGAACCTTACTAACAAAATTATAGGTTTCAAAGATGTGTTGAACCAGCTGGAAGGCTACCGTTTCAATCAAATCAATCTGATCTCCCTGCATCCATCCTGTCAACTGCTCGGCTAAAATCCCATAATGAATAGATGACGTTAGGTCCTCGGTACGAGCTGTTCGCGTCATATCATAATCGATACAAACATCTAGGACAAAGCGTTGCCCCATTTCTTTTTCAGCTTGGAAAACTCCATGATAAGCATAGACTTCCAAGTCTTTAATTCGTAATTGATCCACTTTTTTTACCTCTGTTGATCTAGAAATTAGTGCCCCATCAACTTGTAGGCTTCGTTTCAAGTCTTTATCTGTCTCTAACAAACCACGCGCTGCTGTTGTTACCGTTGCAGTTCCAGGTTTCCGGACTCCTCGCATATTCATACACATATGCTCTGCTTCTACCCATACCAAGGCTCCTTGCGCTCCCAGATACTCCATCAAGGCATCTGCGATTTCCACAGTTAAACGTTCTTGGATTTGAGGTTTTTTGGCATACACTTCTACCGTCCGAGCCAGCTTAGAGAGACCCGCTACGCGTCCATTTGGGATATAGGCAATGTGAACCTTGCCGTAGAAAGGCAAGAAATGGTGCTCACACATGGAATGGAAGAAAATATCTTTTTCTACTACCATATTGTTATCAATAATCTCAAAAGACTTAGACAAGTGCTCTTCAGCAGTTTGATTGAGACCAGCAAAAATCTCCTGGTACATCTTGGCAATGCGCTCTGGGGTTTCTTGTAGCCCTTCACGGTTTCCATCTTCACCGACTGCTTCGATGATCATCTTCACGGCTTCTTGAATTTTCTTTGTATCCATTTCATCTCCTACTGATTTTTTCGATTAGAAAGGCTCTGACTTGAGCCAAAAAGTATAAGGATCCCGTCACTAAGAGGAGATCAGATTGTTGCGACTCTTTTTCTATATAATTCGTTAAAAATAGCTTCCACTCCTGATGAGGTAAGCCTTTTTGGAGAGCTATCTCCTGTGTTTCTTTTACTGAATAGGCTCGCGGATCCTCAAAGGTCGTCAAGGTCAATTGACTTCCTTCCAGTTCCAACCATAGATCTAGCATCTCTTCAATCGCCTTGGTTTGGATACAGGTAAACAATACTTGCTTTGTCCAACTGGGCATAACGTTCCTGCAAGGTTTCTATGAGAGGCCTTACTGCGTGTGGATTATGGGCCCCATCCAGAATGATAAGGGGTTGAGTCGAAATGATTTCTAGCCTACCTGGCCATTGAAGCTGGGACCAGGCCTGGATGATTTCGTCCTGACTTAAAAGTGAAAGTCCCCCTTCTTGACAAAAAACATCACAAAGAGCTAGCGCTAGACCAGCATTGTCTACTTGATAAAGTCCCAGAAGGCCTGTTTTTAATTGGACTTCTGAGCGATTCTGACTCTGGTAGGTAAAAAAACTTCCCCGTCTGCCAGTGACTCTTGGTAGCAAACCAGAAAAATCCTGTCCTAATACTTCTACTGGTGCTGATAGACGATGAGCCTCTTGAACAATGACTTCTTGAGCTTCTAACTCTATCCGCCCTAGCAAAACAGGAATTTTTTCCTTGATAATCCCCGCCTTTTCCCGCGCAATCGAGGCCACATCCGGTCCTAAGAGGGCCACATGATCCAGACCAATGGTGGTGATGGCCGTCAAAATAGGCTGACAAACATTGGTACTGTCGAGACGGCCACCCATGCCTACTTCCATAATGACCACATCTGGCTTCTCTGCCGAAAAATAATCAAAAGCCATGGCCGTTATCAATTCGAACTCTGTCAAACCGAGCAAGGTCTGATCAGAACTATTTCTTTCAAGCAGATCCCGATACAGAGCCAAATAATCTTCTAAATCTTTGTCCGAAATGGGGACCCCATTGATACCGATTTGCTCATTAAAAGAAACTAGATAGGGAGAGGAGAAAACCCCCACCCGCAATCCTCTAACCTCTAGTAAAGATCGTAAATGGGCTATAGTCGAACCCTTTCCATTGGTTCCAGCTAAATGGATTACAGGACAGACTAAGTGAGGATTCCCCCTTAAGGCGAGTATGGCTTCCATTCGCTCCAAACCAAAATGTGGTTCGGAAGAACGATACGTAGCTAACCAACTGAGATCTACTGTCATATCTCTTCTCTTTTCTTTACCGATATTGTTTCAAATGAAGGTCCTGGGCCTGGTCAGCTTGATGGATAGAGTTACCGATAGCTACCGCCATCTTATGAAGAGGAACATCGTGTACACGAACAATTTCTACTCCTTGACTGGCAGCAATACTCGTCAAATGACTGGAAGCCAAATCCCGATTATAGAATCCTTCTTTCGTCTCAGGGTTGGTCTCAAATCCCTCTTCTTCCAGAATATTGACCACAAAGCGCTTCCGAGAGACACCTAAAAAGATCGGATAGCCCTTGGCATGAATGGTTTTTAAGTCCTGCAAGAGTTGGAGGTTTTCCCGTTTGGTCAAGCCAAAACCAATCCCTGGATCTAAGAAAAGCTGATCCTGGCTCAAACCTGCTGCCTCTGCTTTTTGTAGACTCTTAGCAAAGAAGGTCCACATGCATTCAAGAATGGAAAGTTGATCAAACCGCTCCAACTCCTCAGATGAAAAAGCGGGTTCAAAACCAAAGGTTGGAAATCACAGAACTCGGATGATGGGGACGAGCCATAACTGGGTTAAACATAAGGATTGCTCCGGCTCGAGCCTCTGCAATCACTCTTGCCATTTGCAAATCCCCTAGCAAGCCTGTAATATCATTGACCAAGTCTGCGCCAGCTTCTATGGCTGCTCGGGCCACCTCTGACTTCCAGGTATCAACCGAAATCAAGATATCACTCTCTGCTCGAATTGCTTCAATTACTGGTACAACTCGTTGAATCTCTTCTTGAATTTCCACAAAGTGACTCCCCGGACGCGTGGACTCCCCACCAATATCCAGCATCCTTGCTCCTTCTGCAATTAACTTTCGAGCTTGTTCTAGTGCTCTTTCGACCGTTTGATAGCGTCCGCCATCTGAAAAGGAATCGGGGGTAACATTGAGGATTCCACATAGTAGGGTCCGCTCCTTACCTAGTTGTCTCCAATCATACTTTGCCATTTTATCCTATCTTTCTATATGGGCATCCTATAGGGCATAGAAAAGAGGTCAGAATCATTCTAACCTCTGAGTTCTAGTTTTTCTACACTTAGTTGACTGACTCTGTCGAAATCCCCAAGTTCCCTCAATAAACCCATTGGTGATACCATTCTACCATATTTTAAGCGGGAAGAAAAGAAAGCAGGATAGTTACCAGAAAGGCAAAACTATTCAAGGTCAAGTGCAATAAAATCGAATATTCTACACGTTTATACCGATAAGCGACCCAAGTCAAGATGAGGGACATTCCACCATAGATGATCCAAGAACCAAGATTACTTGGACCATGCAAATAAGCAAAGACTGCAGCTCCGACTAAATAACCAATTTTCTCATAACCTTTAAAGACTAATCGGGGAACGACTGCCCGACAGATAATTTCTTCTCCTAAAGGCGCCACAACAACAAGAAGCAAACCCATCGCCAGCTGAGGAGCCACCGAAGAAAGCCCCTGAATTGTTTCCTGATTGGCTGTAGTGGTCTCTCTATATTCCGAAGCACTGTAGCTCCCACAAAATTATTTGCAAGTAGAAGCAAAAAGAAAAGGAAATTTCTTCCAAGATCTCGACCCGAAATCTGTGAAAAATCTAGCCGATCTAAAGGGCTCCACTTCATAAACCACCAAAGGAGACAGACAAGCAGAGTTGTCATTCCCAGGACAAGGGCATTGATCATCAAGTCAGACCAAGCATATTGAACTCCGTAAAACAAAGCCACCATAGGAAGCTGAGTCGCTAGAAATAGGGCTGTCCCGATCAGTAGCCATAAACCATTCGAAATCCATTTCTTTTCCATCCATTTTTTCATTATTTTACCTCTATGTTCAAACTATTTTTCTAGTATACCATAGATATGTAAGCTCGGCAAGCCTGTTGTCTATAGAGCTCATCTAAATGGTTAGCAGATGAAAAAGAGGGGCTAGAAAAGCCACCTCTTTCTGCATGTTTTATTCATTTTATTGCTTATTTTTCAACCGTTCTACATCACGGGCAATGACTAACTCTTCATCTGTTGGAATGACCAAGACTCTCACCTTAGCATCCGGTGTTGAAATATCTCCTTCTGCACCAAAGACGTTCTTTTCTGGATCCACAGCACAGCCAAACCAAGTCATCCCATCAATGACTTGTCCACGGATCGTTTTAGAATTTTCCCCGATACCAGCTGTAAAGACAATGGCATCTGCTCCGTTCAAGACGGCAAAGTATTGACCGATGTATTTCTTAATACGATCGACAAAAATATCGTTGGCCAAGAGTGCCTTGTTATTCCCACTGCGCATAGCTTCGTGAATATCACGCATATCGCTAGAAAGCTCAGACACCCCTAGAAGACCAGATTCACGGTTCAAGATACGACTGATATCTTCTGGATTTTTGAAATCTTCTGTGTGCTCCATTAAGTAAGGAATAATGGCAGGGTCAATATCCCCTGTACGTGTTCCCATCATGATTCCACCAAGTGGCGTGAAGCCCATAGAAGTATCTACAGAAATCCCTTTATCTACCGCTGTAATAGAAGCACCATTCCCAATGTGGCAGGTGATCAATTTCAGCTCTTCGATTGGTTTTCCAAGAAGCTTGGCCGCTTCGTGGGCTACATACTCATGACTGGTTCCATGGGCTCCATATTTACGAACCTTGTTTTCAGTATAATATTTAGTCGGAAGAGGATAACGATAAGCTTTTTCAGGCATTGTTGTATGGAAAGAGGTGTCAAATACAACAACGCTGGTAATATCTGGCAACAATTCTTTGAAGGCACGGATCCCAGCAGCATTGGCAGGGTTGTGCAATGGAGCCAACAAAGAAAGTTCCTCAACCTTTTGAATGACTTCTTCATCTACAAGAGCAGATTCTTTGAAGTACTCACCACCTGCAACAACACGATGTCCTACTCCAGTGATTTCATCGTAAGATGCAATAATATGAAAACGAATCAAATCATCAAGTAGAATTTTAACCGCTTGTGTGTGGTTCTCAATATCTAAAACCTGTTTTTCTGCTCGACCATCAAATTTTACTGTAGAAATGGAATCTTTCAGTCCAATTCTCTCGATGAGCCCTTTTGCCAAAACTGTTTCTTCTGGCATTTGGTATAATTGCCATTTCAAACTTGAACTACCTGCATTAATTGCAATTGTTTTCGTCATTTTTTTACCTCTTTAAGCGTTTTCACTCCTATTATAGCAAAATTTTGTTTAAATTTCACTTTCTTTATTCCAGTTTTGAAAACTTTCACGGAATTTCATAACGTCTTCCTGATTTTGCAAATCGGTCAAGGGATAGACAAATGGTTGGATTACCGCTTCTTCTTGCTTGCGTAAAACAAAGATGGTTTTTGCCAGATTGGCTGATCGAAAGAGGTTCTCTGGCAAGGTCACCATGGCCAAGACCTGAGCATGATCCTGCATCCATTTTTTCAACAGTGGACTCTGCTCACTCGTCAAAAGATCATTCGGAGCTAGAAAAATAGCGACGCCACCCGGTTTTAAGTATTTTAGTGATTGTTCGATCAATAAATGATGGGCGTAGGTGTGGCCCTGAGGGGAAGCGACCTGGTAACGACTCGCAATGGCATCATCTGGATAATAACCGACAGGTAAATCGCTGATAATCACATCGCTCTCCTTCAAAACCTGTGGCCGAACGGCATCACCTTGGGCAAAATTCACATCTGCCTTCATCACTTCTGCCATACTGGCCGCAAGGTCAATCAAGAGATCATCGATTTCCAATCCCAAATAATCTAACGAGCGCTGACAGTTGTTCATCAAGGTTTGGGCTAAGTTTCCTGTTCCACTTCCCATTTCTAGCACATCTACTTTGTCAGAACTAGCCAACTGATCCACTAGAAAGACCAGAAGAAATCCAATCCCATCTGGCGTAAATTGGTGATTGGCTTGTAGGGGCTCTGTTTGGGCTGCCTTCATCAATAGATATTGGAAGGAGCGACGCCATTCTTCCTTGTTCAAGTTCAAGTCCTTCAGCCGCTGGTTGTTTCCCTTCACTAGAGTCAACTCTGTTTGCCCATCCAGATAGATGGCATTCTGCTCCACTAGAGCATCATAAAAGTTGGTCTGCAAATCATTTGGATAGTTTGGGTATTTTCTAATAGGTAGCCGTAGGCTTTCTCAATTTTTTCGAAATTCATGCTTTCCTCCATCTCTTAATCATATCAAATTTTAAGAGTTTTCGCTATGCTTTTCGAAGACCTGAGGCTTCTCTTCCTCAGTTGTGCTCGAGTGGTCTGTAGCTGAATCTGGAGCTTGCTTCTGCTTTTTCTTCTTGTCGGTTTTTTTCTTTTCGCTAGGAGGAAGGGCAAAGGTGAAATGGTAGGTCGTGCCATCCTGTAAGTGACTGCTGACCTCAGCAAAGTCCGATTTTTCTTCCAAATCGACTCGGCCAGTTGAGAAGGTCATTGTTTTTTCTTTCCGGTCCCAAGTATCAACAGCCAATTGAGCTTGCGCATAAGCCTGAATCCGGTGCTGACTAGCAAGGAGGATCCGTCTCTCTGCCACTTGCCGATTCAGATAGAACTGAAGCAAAAGACTAAAAACCGCCGACATAAAGAGGGCATAAAGGAGGATTCCAGCCTCAATCTGCTTCTTTTTTATCCTTTTCCACCACACGATAGACCACCTCCCTTTCTAACCCTTCTTCAAAACGCAGTTGAATAGACACCAGATCCCCACTTTTTTCAATCAAGGCGGATTCAACGCCTGCTATCATCGGTTGGTAGCCACGGCCAGTCGCATCTGTCTTTCGGATATCTCCCCCTTTAGCCAATCCAATGGCTATGGGTTTCTGATCCTGAACAAGATAGAGTTTATTGTCTCTGACCCCTTCAAATTGGCTCCGAGATAATTCAATGTCCAGTTGGTCCTGAAAGCAACCACTCTTCTTGCTTGATTTGACTTTGGTACTGGAGTTCTTGACGCAAGAGGCTTGTCAATCCTTGAAACACCAATAAACCACCACTGATAACGAGCAGGGCAACCAAGGCCTCCAGTAAAGTAAAGGCTGGAAGTTTATTTCTTTTCAACAGCAATCACAACCTTTCCCTCATGATAGACCTTTAAGGACTTGGCAGATTTCTCCACTTGAACACTAACCTGGTTGATGGTCAATTGATCCTGCCTTGTCTGGATAGCCATTTTTGCGACTCGCAAGACTTCTGCCTTCTGTAACTCCTCTAGTCTTCTTTGACGAGATTGACGTATTTCTCCCAGCAAAAGTGTCGTCAGAGAGGCAAAAATGGCTAGAGCAATCAAACCTTCAAACAAAAGACTAGCGCGGAGTCGTTGATTTCTTAATTTTTCCATTCCCAATCGCCAATTGATAGGTCACCACCTCTTTCTCCGTTTGAAATTGAATCTTAGTCAAGGAAGAATTTCCTCCCGCTCCATCAAAGACAATTTGCCTCTCTTTGATAAGTTGAACACCCTTCGGAAGGGAAAGTTCTTGATAAGGGCTACGGACCCCCTTCTGATCGATGGTGAGGATCCCTTTCTCCTCTCTTCCTATACTCATCTTTTGCGTCTCTTGGTAGACCCGCTCAAACTCAGAAAAAAAGAGCTTTTCTTCCACCTGATCAAAGGCTTGATAGATCGATCCTGATAAAAGCCAACAGGTAAGACTTACAATTCCCAATGTCAACAGGCTTTCTAGCAAGGTGAAGGCCTTAATCTGCAACCGCACGCTGATCACCTGTATTCTTTGTAATGGGCTCGATAAGCCTCTGCTTGTTTTTGGGTGATCTGCCCTTCTGCCACCAGCTTAGAAAGGCTGGCTGTTTCATTGGTATGATTGAGTTCGTAGAGTTCAGCCTGACTCTCTACAACTTTGACCACCGCACGATTTCCTGTATCTGTTACCGAATCTTTCTGCTTGGTCAAATTCGGAACAAAGAGCAAAAGAAGAACGCTGATAATCAGCAAAACAACAAGCATTTCAATCAGAGTAAAAGCTTGTACTTTCAATTTGTGAAATGATTTCATAGATGTACCTCTAAATTTTCATAGATCGGCAGCAACATGGCTGCATAGAGTAAAACAATCATCAGAGCGACAAAAATAAACACCAAGGGTTGGACCAGATTCATGGCTTTATTCAAGCGATGAAAAAAACCTTCCCAGGTCTTATCTGCAAACACCTCTAACTCACTTCCTAACTTGGACTTAGCTTCCCCATACTCAATCATGAGAGTCAATTCATTCTTAAAGAAGGAATAGGTCTGAATGTGCTCTGAAAAGGATCTACCGTTGGCTAAAGCTATCTCTAAATCCCGTCCAATCTCGCGAAAAAGCTGAGAACGTTGAGCTTGCATCATAGGAAACACTTGGCTCAACTCCAAACCTTGAGCAATCATATTCCCCCATTCACGAGCGTAATAGGCCGTCAGGTAATCCTGCAAAAAAAAGGACGGATAAGAGGGAGGCGAGCCAAACAGCTAACTAAAGGCAAACGTCTCGATCGGCGTCCTACGATAAAGAGGAAACAGCCGATGAGCGCAAAAAGGAAACTTCCTATCAAAAAATACTGAGGAAAGACACTGATAAAACGGGTCGCCCCATTCTGGCTATCCAACTGGGGAAGCAGGTAATTTTTTAAGCCTAGCATAATCAAGACTAAAAAGCCCAATAAGAGGAGGGGATAGGTCGCAACCTCCACTAACTTTTTGCGGACCTGGGTCAAATTATCTAAATAGCTACGAATCTTTTCTAAACTAAGGGTCACATTTCCATGGAGCTCTGCCAAGGCCAATTGGGTCGTTACCTGATCTGAGAAGCCTAAATCGGATAAAATTCCAGATAGGGACTTGCCGTTAGCCAGGCTGGTCCGCATGGCTTCTACAAAAGCTGGCTCTACCAACTGACTGCGTCCTAGAAAGTCAATAATCTCAGACAGGTGAAAACCACTGCAATATAGATTATGGAAAAGCTCAATCACATGACTTTGTTTAGCAATCGATAATTTTTTCAGCTTGCGCCTGATCCAGCTGGATATATCCAGCTTCATAAAGTGCATCAATTTGTTGGTTCCATTTTTTGCTGGAATGCTGTTGATAGTCTTTGGTGACAAAGTCTGTGACACCTCCTCCCTTAATCAAGCGCTGGTAGCAAACCCCTTGGAGTACAATCTTTAATTCCTCCTCGCTCACTCCTAGCTCCAGTAGACGCTCATAGACTCCTGGAATACTCTTTGCATGGATGGTCGAAAAAACTGTAACACCTGTCAAGCTAGCCCGAACAACAGCTCTGGCTGTCTCTTGGTCTCGGATTTCACCAATCATCAATAAATCTGGGCGATGCCGCAAGGAAAGTTTGATTAAAGAATCATAGGTCATACCAATCGCTTCATTTAGTTGCAGTTGCAAGACTTCTTCTTGTTTGATTTCTACCGGGTCTTCGATGGACATGACCTGCTGGCCTGCAAATTTCCCCTTGGCCAAGGCATGCATCAGGGTCGTCTTCCCCGATCCGACTGGGCCTGAGAATAGATAAAGCCCTCTCCCACTCACCTTTTCTTCTAACTCCTGAAGCTGATCAAACCAAAAGCGGAGTTCTCGTTCCTGATTATGTAAGAGGCGAATGACAAGACTTTCATCCCCTCGGTAATCTCCTACGGTGGATAGACGTAAGGATAAGACGATGTCTCCTAAAGCATAATCACAGGAACCTAACTGACTCCTTCGCCTCTCTCCGACATTCATCCCTGCTACAAACTTAAAATGACTGATGACCGCTGCCATCTGCTCTCTCTCATACGATTGAACAAAGCGCCTTTCATCTCCAATCCTCAAATAGAGCTGGTATTCTCTAGCACGAGGCACAAAATAAATATCCTGAGCCTCTTCTTGGTGGGCTCTACGAATAATAGCTTGGGCAATTTCTTGAACCATATTTCCTCCTTTCACTATAATATTCGTAAAAGATTCCCTTAAATCATCCTCTCATCAAAAAAATGGATAAAAAAAGAGAAATCCTATACACTTCACGGATTTCTCGTTTCTATTTTCTTTGTGTCGAACCCAATTTTGCAAGAGCGGTGGATTCTGTGCCCATTCCCTTTTTCATAGCCAGGACGTAGTTTACTGTTTGGTATTTTTTCGTCATTTTCTAACAAAGCAATGGAATGATACTGCTGAACATATTCTACACATTCTTCACACCATCTTCGATCTTGAGGATCCCAAAAAATGGTCATTAGGTCACTTCGACTTTTGAAAAGAGGAGATTGTCCTCTTAGGACTAGCCACTCCTGCTTATAATATTTCAAGGCTTCATAGTAATCATCAAAGTGGCGACTACTGACGATGTCTTTTTCCCAATCTTCTAAAAACCACCAAGGTTCAGAATCTCCATACATCTCAATTACTTGATACATCTTTCTCTCCATTTCCTGTATAAAATATTATATATAAAATCCTTTGATATTGAAAGAATTCTGCTTAAGAAAGTCAATTCAGCAGATTATTCCAGATTTTTTCCTATAAATTCTTCTAAAAGTGTACGACTTTTCCCCATCCAGTCTTTTTTTTGACAGAAAAAAAAGCTGGGGAAAGTACCCAGCCTTCGATTAATAATAGCAATCACTGCAAGACTCAGTAGCTGATTGGCTTCTTAGAAGAGATCCAAGGCAATCATCGTCGTCATGGTCGCATCATAATAGTTCCCTAACGGAAGATCTTGCATAAAAATATATTTACTTTGTTGGACCAATTTGAGGTAGTCGTTTTCATCTGCTGCCGCATAAACAACTGGTGCAATAAGCTAGCTGCCTGGTGTTGATTTAAGGTATTTCCTTTTAGGTCGTAACCAGCATAGATATTCCGTTGCTTCATGAAGAAGTCTAACATCTTTTTAACCAGTTTCTGACTAGTCTTATCCTGACTTTGCGCTAAGTTGTACGGTAGTCGACAAGCATTGTAAGAATAGGCCCCATCATATTTGGATTCGATGGTTTTCGGATCCGCTATACGAGTCCCTTCCTCGTCAGCCCAAATAAAGTCCGGAAGGAGTCCTGTCTCATGATGAGAGCTGATTTGGTCTAGTCGTTTCAACATCTCATCCTTAATCTTCAACCACTGACCATTCCCTGACAATTGATAAAAGACTTGGAAATAATGAGGAAGGGTATCTGATGTCCGCATTAAGTTGTAGAACTCAGAATCTTGATTGGCCCAATTCCCCACTGTTAAGACACCTGTGTCTTCATTGAAATTGTACTTAAGAATATCCTCTAAAATAGCCTTAGCCTGTTTTTGGTACTCTTTGGCTTGCTTCGGCCATTGATTGCTAGCCTGAATCAAAGCATAGGCAATGTAGAGGTCTCCATCTGTTGCATTTTGATCCTCGACGGTCACTTTCCCTTTGTTGATTATTTGTTTCCAAGACATCAATTGGGTATCATCCAAACGATGATTCTTATAGTAACGATAAAGACGATCAAAATCTTCTTGACTGGCTAATCCTTTACTAGCCGCTTCTACTGTAATAAGCATTCCATAACTTTGGGCTTCAGATAAGACTACGGTCTTTTTATCACTGTTGGTCGTGCGAACATAGGCCTCTTTCCCATCTTTTACCACAAAATGCTCACTCCACTGACGGTAAATACGATTGCGCATCAATACCTTGCTTCTACTTCTCGCTAGGAATAAAGTTAAACAGAAGATTGCCAGGATGACCACAAACCATAAATATTTCATTTTTTTTGTTCTCATAAGTCCTCCTAACCGGCGAATCGCTTAGTTTTCACCCACTTGGTCCCTTCGCGATGAAGAAGCTTGTCCATCACGATAGAAGAAATGGAATCAATGGATACGATGATAAAGAGCTGTGAATAACTGAAATAGGCTGCCAAGGCCAACCAGATTTGCTTGATGGTGGCTTGGCCAAACTGAGAAGCTAAGGCAACGTTGATTTGAAGCAAGTAGAGTCCAATCATCAAGACCCAGTTAAAGAGCATCAATTGTGCAATATAAATGTTTTCAGAGTCGAAGGCGAATGGAATCTGAACTCCTGGTGCAAATGAGTGGACAATCATGGCGATGATATTGGCAAGAAAGATCAAATCAGATAAGACAATCGCAGCATTAAACCAGAAGAAGATACATGAATAGTTGATAACTTCTAATTTCACACGCCAATTTCCTTTACCAAATAAGTGTTTGAAATTTGAAAGAACAACCTCATAGTTTCCTTTTGCCCAGCGTTTGCGTTGCATATAGTAAGTCTTTAAGGTTTCTGGTTCCTGCTGGAAGGCTTCTGAATTATAAGCAAGGGCAATCAATTTCCCACTTTGCATAATCTTAAAGGAAATGTCCGTGTCCTCTGTCAAAGCCCCATTTTTTTCCATCCACCAATACTTCTTACAAAGTCTGTTTGGATAATGAAGTTGGTCCCTGGAATCCGGCCAATTTTTGAAGAGGTGCCACATCCCCACATGATGCACCCGTTGCGTCACAACAATCTCTTGGTTGATACAACGGGTCAAGAAATTCTGACCAGCATTTCTTGTCTTATTCCGGCCAAAGGATGCCACATGACGTTCTGGGTCTTTCAAAACTTCTTTTACAAGGAAATAAAGCGCATTTTTTTCAGGCATGGCATCAGCATCATAGACACAGATATAGTCTCCTGTTGCCATTTTTAAAGCGTCATTCAGAACACCTGCTTTACCACCTGTTCCTGTCCGATCGATAATGGTCAAGTCTCGTCCTGCATACTCAGGAAGTGCCTTGACAGCCAAACACTCTTCATAGGTGCGATCTGAACAGTTATCTGCAAACAAGAGCAACTCTACTCTGTCATGAGGATAATTCATATCCAAAATCGCTTTAGCCGTCTGTGCGATAACCACATCTTCATTGTGGGCTGGTACGACAATCGTTACTTTTGGATAGTAAGGGAGAGGGCTGGTATCAACACGAAAATCACTATGCTTAAACCAAAAATGAACGGCCGAAAATAAAATGACCAAACCCCAAGCTAGCGAAATCCAAATAGAAATCAAGGTGAAAATCATAAAAATTTGACTAATCATGGTCTACCCCCTTGAAGTTTTTATTCACTCGATGATAAATCACCGTATAGGAAATAAACAGAATTACAAAGCACAGGGCAAAGAAGAAACTAATCCCCAAGGCAAGCCCAAAAAATATATTTGTCAGAGTCATCGGTTCCTCCTAATATTCCACAATAATATCCGTCTCTAATTGACGCTTCAAGTTACTAATCATTTCTTTATAACGATAGAACTTGGTTCGGTTGATTGAATCCACTTCGAGATAGCCCGTTTGGAATTGGATAGCTTGATTGCCGTCCTCCCCTTTAAAGACCAATCCTTCCAACTGACCTTTCAATTGAGTCTGATAAAAGTCCTGTAAGTTTCGTTGAGTTCCATTGGTCAAAACAAGGAAGCTACCGTCTGAAACATAATATAGTTTTTCATTTTCGTTTAAGTGAAGAGAAATTAAATACCGAATTTGATTGAGCGTTCGATTGTATTCTCGTGGTTGTACCTGAAAGAAGAGTTCTTCGTGTGACCAATGAATTAACAGGGCCTGAATTTTCTCTCCAGTTTGTCCACCAGAAGTGGTTATCAAGGAGCGATACGTAGCATAGGCTTCTTCTTCTTGATCCTGCACCTTGGCTACTTCTTTAAATAAATGATAGCGAATTTGCGACAAGATTCCAATTAAGATTGGAAAGCTAAAGAGCAGAATCAGGGCCTGATAACCTGGAATATAAACAATCCCAGCGACAAGGAAGATAATTCCTAGACCAAAAGAAATCAAAATAGTCCACGTAAGAAGCAAATCTGATAAGACAAGAGATGCAAATAAACCCAACACCAAAAACAAAATTTGTTCTAAAATAATTTCTCGTGCAAAGAACAAGCAAAATAGCATGAGAACCAGTTCAAATCCTAACAGGATCAGCAACCAATTACCAAGTTTGTTTTTCTTTTTCATTAACCTTCCTCTCCCTCTTTAAATTCGGATACTGATTCGACCAAGCCATAGTAGTGCTGAATGGCTTGGACAATCCGCTCAGATGCCTTCCCATCCCCATATGGATTCGGAGCCAGGGCCATGGCCTGATAGAACTTATCGTCGGTTAACAAGGTGGTCATCGCTTCCTTGACCCGCTCTGGGTTTGTTCCAACCAGCTTCAAGGTCCCAGCTCTCACACCTTCTGGACGCTCTGTCGTATCACGAAGAACCAAAACTGGTTTTCCTAAAGAAGGAGCTTCCTCTTGGACACCACCAGAATCCGACATGATAAAATAACTTCTAGATGCGAGATTATGGAAATCAAGAACATCTAATGGAGCAATCAGGTGAATTCTCTCGTGATTTCCTAAGATCTCATTCGCCGCTTCCTGTACAGCTGGACTGAGGTGAACTGGGTAAACAACTTCCAATTCTGGATGAGCATCCACCATCTCTCTCAGAGCTCCAAATACAGCCCGCATGGGTTGACCTTGATTTTCTCGACGGTGCATCGTCACTAGGACCAACTTCTTCAATCGATCGAATTGGTCCAATACCTCATGATGATAATCTTCTTGCACCGTTAATTGAAGGGCATCAATAGCTGTATTCCCTGTAATGAAAATAGCAGACTCAGGATGGTTTTCCTTCAACAAATTGGCTTTACTGTCACTCGTTGGTGCAAAATACAAATCTGCTAGATTATCGGTCATTTGCCGGTTCATTTCCTCTGGATAAGGAGAGTACTTATCAAAAGTCCGGAGACCAGCTTCAACGTGACTGATACGAACTTGATTATAAAAAGCAACCAGACTCGCTGCAAAAGTAGTTGTCGTATCCCCGTGCACCAAAATCATATCCGGCTTCTCCTCCTTGACCACCGGATCAAATTTTTCAAGAATTCGAGCAGTAATGTCTAAAAGGGATTGATTTTTTTCCCCATAATATCCAAATCGTATTCTGGCTGAATCTTGAAGGTCTCTAGAACCTGATCCAGCATTTGCCGATGTTGGGCTGTAACGACAGTTACCGTATCAATCCGGTCATGTTGCTTCTGCAACTCTAAGACAAGAGGAGCCATCTTAATCGCTTCAGGGCGTGTCCCAAACAACCATCACCTTTATCTTTTTCATCTTATCACCCTTTATATTATAGTAGTTTCAACAATTTCTACTTTTTTGTATATCTTCCTCATTCTACCTCCACTAGCTTCAAAAGTCAAACTAACTTGATAGCTTTGTAATGCATTTAATCTAATTTTAATACTCTGTAATTTTCGTGTAATATTCAAGAGGTTATCAGTGAAAAAAACCTTGTCCTAATTGGTTTTTTTACCAATTTATTTCTACAATCAAAGGATTTTAAGTGCCCATAGAGTAGTCAAAATACTTCCTAAATATTCACATTATATTCATTTTTTTGCATACTATAAAAGGGTGTTTATTGAGAGATTATAGACCTCTTTATTCATTTTTAAGCATAAAAAAGAAGCCTTACTGAAGATCAGTAAAACCTCTTTTAGGATTAATTTTCTTCCACTACAGCAGTTGTTTCGACGACCTCTGTTGCTTCTTCTGTAACTGGAACTTCTTCGATAATTTCGACTTCATTGACTGCCTGTGGTTCCAAGTTGCGGTAACGAGCCATACCTGTACCAGCAGGAATAATCTTACCAATGATAACATTTCCTTAAGTCCAAGGAGATGGTCTTTCTTACCACGAATGGCTGCGTCAGTGAGGACACGAGTTGTTTCCTGGAAGGAAGCTGCTGACAAGAAACTATTGGTTTCAAGAGAAGCCTTGGTGATTCCCATAAGGACTGGACGAGCCGTCGCTGGAACCCCACCAGAAATAACCACATCACGGTTGGCATCTGTAAAGTCTGTGATATCCATGAGAGTACCCATGAGAAGGTCTGTATCTCCTGGATCCATAACACGAACCTTACGGATCATTTGACGCACCATTACCTCGATGTGTTTGTCACCGATTTCCACCCCTTGGCTACGGTATACTTTTTGTACTTCCGCAAGGAGGTAAGTTTCAACAGACAAGACATCACGAACGGCAAGGAGACGTTTTGGTTGGATAGACCCTTCTGTCAATGCAGCACCACGAGATACTTGATCTCCCACTTCGACTTTCATGCGGGCTGTATAAGGGACAACGTATTCTCCCTCACCTGTCGCACCACGAACAAAGACTTTCTTGGTCCGTGTAGAAGCATCTTCTTCAATGGCTGTGACTTCCCCTTTGACCTCAGTGATGACCGCTTCCCCTTTTGGATTGCGGGCTTCAAAGATTTCTTGGACACGAGGAAGACCTTGCGTGATATCGGTATTTGAGGCAACCCCACCCGTGTGGAAGGTACGCATGGTCAACTGTGTACCAGGTTCCCCGATAGATTGGGCAGCGATGGTTCCAACTGCTTCACCAACTTCAACCGCATCACCAGTCGCCAAGTTGATACCGTAACAGTGACGGCAGACACCATGACGGGTGTTACATGTAAAGACAGAGCGGATAGTGACTTCTTCAACACCAGCATTGACAATTTCACGTGCTAGGTCTTCTGAAATCAAAGTATCTGGACCAACGATGACTTCTCCTGTTTCAGGATGTTTAACCGATTTCTTGGTATAACGACCTGTCAAACGTTCTTCGAGGGGCTCGATCATTTCCTTGCCATCAGTAATGGCACGGATCACAAGTCCACGGTCAGTTCCACAGTCATCCTCACGGATAATAACGTCTTGGGCAACGTCAACCAAACGACGTGTCAAGTAGCCTGAGTCGGCTGTCTTGAGGGCCGTATCGGTCATCCCTTTACGAGCACCGTGAGTAGAGAAGAACATTTCGAGTACTGACAAACCTTCGCGGAAGTTGGACAGGATCGGCAATTCCATAATCCGTCCGTTTGGAGCAGCCATCAGACCACGCATACCGGCAAGCTGTGAGAAGTTTGAGATGTTACCACGGGCTCCAGAGTCCATCATCATAACGATTGGGTTCTTCGGATCTTGGTTATCTACCAAGCGTTTTTCCAGTTTCTCACGGGCTGCACGCCATTCGGCTGTAACGGCATTGTAGCGCTCATCATCTGTAATCATCCCGCGACGGAACTGTTTCGTGATTTGTTCTACACGTTTGTGAGATTCTTCAATGATTTCAGCTTTATCTTCAACAACTGGAATATCGGCAATCCCCACTGTCAAACCAGCAAGGGTTGAGTGGTGGTAACCTAAGTCTTTCAAACGGTCCAAGAAAGCAGATGTTTCTGTTGTACGGAAGCGTTTGAAGATTTCTGCGATGATATTTCCAAGATTTTTCTTCTTGAATGGAACGTTTAATTCCAATTTCTCAATTGCTTCTTTGACATCTTGACCAGATTCCAAGAAGTATTTAGCTGGAACTCCTTCTGTCAAGTTAGCATTATTTGGCTCTTGAAGATACGGAAGTTCTGCTGGCATGATATCGTTGAAGAGAATCTTACCGACAGTAGTCAAAAGAATTTTGTGTTTTTGATCTTCTGTCCACGGTTTATCCAAACTATCAGTCGCAATACCGACGCGACTGTGCAAGTGAACATAACCATTGCGAAGGGCCATTACTGCTTCGTTACGGTCTTTGAAGACCATTCCTTCTCCTTCACGACCAGCTTCTTCCATGGTCAAGTAGTAGTTCCCCAAAACCATGTCCTGAGATGGAGTAACAACTGGTTTCCCATCTTTCGGGTTCAAGATGTGCTCAGCAGCCAACATCAAGATACGTGCTTCTGCTTGAGCTTCTTCTGAAAGCGGTACGTGGATGGCCATTTGGTCCCCGTCAAAGTCGGCATTGTAGGCTTCACAGACAAGTGGGTGCAAGCGAAGAGCTTTCCCATCAATCAAGACTGGCTCGAAGGCTTGGATCCCCAAACGGTGAAGGGTCGGTGCGCGGTTCAAGAGAACTGGGTGTTCTTTGATCACTTCTTCTAGGATATCCCAAATACGTTCATCTCCACGTTCGACCAAGCGTTTAGCGGCTTTAACGTTTTGTACAATATCACGCGCAACGATTTCACGCATGACAAATGGTTTAAAGAGCTCGATGGCCATTTCACGTGGCACACCACATTGGTACATTTTAAGAGTTGGACCAACAGCGATAACGGAACGTCCTGAGAAGTCCACCCGTTTACCGAGCAAGTTTTGACGGAAGCGTCCTTGTTTCCCTTTGAGCATATGGCTCAATGATTTCAGTGGGCGACTACCTGGTCCTGTGATTGGACGACCACGACGACCATTGTCAATCAAAGCGTCAACCGCTTCTTGAAGCATCCGCTTCTCATTTTGCACGATGATCCCTGGTGCATTCAATTCCAAGAGACGAGCCAAACGGTTGTTCCGGTTGATTACACGACGATAAAGGTCGTTCAAGTCAGAAGCCGCAAAACGACCACCATCTAATTGGACCATCGGACGTAAATCTGGTGGAATAACGGGAAGGATGTTGAGAATCATCCATTCAGGCTTGTTGCCAGATTTGTAGAAGGCATCCAAGACATCTAGACGACGAACAGCTTTGACACGTTTTTGGCCTGTTGCTGTCTTCAACTCTTCTTTCAGAAGGGCAATCTCAGATTCTAGATTAACTTGTTTCAAGAGATCCTGAATCGCTTCCGCTCCCATCTTGGCAATAAAGGAACCTGGTCCGTATTCACGCAAGCGTTCACGGTATTCGCGTTCTGTCATGATAGATTTGTGCTCAAGCGGTGTATCTTTTGGATCGATCACCACGTAAGCCGCGAAATAGATGACTTCTTCGAGGGCACGAGGGCTCATATCCAAGGTCAATCCCATACGAGAAGGGATTCCCTTGAAGTACCAGATATGTGATACAGGTGCTTCAACTCGATGTGCCCCATGCGTTCACGACGAACTTTTGCACGTGTTACTTCTACACCACAGCGGTCACAAACAATCCCTTTGTAACGGATTCGTTTGTATTTTCCACACGCACATTCCCAGTCTTTTGTAGGTCCAAAGATGACTTCATCAAAGAGACCTTCACGTTCTGGTTTCAATGTACGGTAGTTGATTGTTTCAGGTTTCTTGACCTCTCCATAAGACCATGAGCGGACCTTGCTTGGAGAAGCTAGGGTGATTTGCATACTTTTAAAACGATTTACATCAACCACTATTTCTTACCTTTCCTTGTTTCATTTTTGAATGTATTTTTAGAGGCTATTGGAGTCGATTACAAGATCTGACTCCCTTCTTTCTTTTTAAGAGAGACAGGCCTCGCACTCTTCCCTAAAAATACCCATGTTATTTATTTTCTTTTCCTTCAGCTTCAAAGGCCGCTCTTGCTTCCTTGGCAGCTTTTTCACGTGCTTTCTCAAGATCGTCTACGTGAATGACATCGTCATCTTCCCCCTTCATCAAGGTCACGAAGTTCGACTTCTTTGTCATCTTCATCTAGGACACGCATATCCAATCCAAGTGATTGCAATTCTTTGACAAGAACTCGGAAGGACTCTGGCACACCTGGTTTTGGAATTGGTTTTCCTTTGGTAATCGCTTCATAAGCTTTCAAACGTCCATTGACATCATCTGACTTGTAGGTCAAGATTTCTTGAAGGACATTAGACGCACCATAAGCCTCAAGGGCCCAAACTTCCATTTCCCCGAAACGTTGTCCACCAAACTGAGCTTTCCCTCCGAGTGGTTGTTGGGTAACCATTGAGTATGGTCCGACAGAACGAGCATGGAGTTTATCATCAACCATGTGGTGAAGCTTAATCATGTACATGACACCGACAGAAACACGGTTGTCAAATGGCTCACCAGTCCGTCCATCGTAAAGAATGGTCTTGGCATCGCTATCCATACCCGCTTCACGGACAGTATCCCAGAGGTCTTCTGAGCTTGCTCCGTCAAAGACTGGTGTTGCGATATGGATACCTAAGTTACGAGCCGCCATACCAAGGTGAAGTTCCATAACCTGACCGATATTCATACGTGATGGCACCCCAAGTGGGTTCAACATGATATCAACCGGTGTACCATCTGGAAGGTAAGGCATGTCTTCTACAGGAACAATACGGGATACAACCCCTTTGTTTCCGTGACGACCGGCCATTTTATCTCCGACGCGGATCTTGCGTTTTGTGCGATGTACACACGAACCAACATGTTAACACCCGATTGCAATTCATCTCCGTTTGCACGCGTAAAGATCTTGACATCGCGAACGACTCCATCTCCACCGTGAGGTACACGAAGAGAAGTATCCCGCACTTCACGAGATTTATCGCCAAAGATGGCATGGAGGAGACGTTCTTCAGCAGAAAGGTCTTTCTCACCCTTCGGTGTTACCTTACCGACAAGGATATCGCCTTCTTTTACTTCCGCACCAATACGGATAATACCCATTTCGTCAAGGTTTCTGAGTGCATCTTCCCCAACGTTTGGAATTTCACGAGTGATTTCTTCAGGGCCTAACTTAGTATCGCGCGTTTCTGATTCGAATTCTTCCAAGTGAACAGATGTATAGACATCCTCTTTCACCAAGCGTTCGCTCATGATAACGGCATCCTCGAAGTTGTAACCTTCCCATGTCATGTAGGCAACGATTGGGTTTTGACCAAGGGCCATCTCCCCTTTTTCCATAGATGGACCGTCTGCGATAAAGTCGCCTTTTTCAACAACATCGCCAACTTTGACAAGGGTACGTTGGTTGTAAGCCGTACCTGAGTTTGAACGACGGAATTTTTGAATGTGATAAACATCAAGGGATCCATCTTCCCGACGAACTTCTACCTTGTCTGCATCCGCATAAGTAACTTTACCACCATGTTGGGCAATGACCGCAGCTCCTGAGTCATGGGCTGCTTGGTATTCCATACCAGTACCCACGTAAGGCGCTTTTGGATCGATCAATGGCACAGCCTGACGTTGCATGTTGGCACCCATGAGGGCACGGTTGGAGTCATCGTTTTCCAAGAAAGGAATACATGCTGTCGCAACGGCAACTACCTGTTTTGGAGACACGTCCATGTAGTCGACTTGATCAGATGGGAATTCTTGGTTGTTACCACGATGACGTCCCATAACGATTGGCTCTGCAAAACCACCCGCTTCGTTCAACTTAGAGTTGGCCTGAGCCACAATGTACTCATCTTCTTCATCAGCTGTCAACCAAACGATTTCGTTGGTCACCACACCTTTTTCACGGTCTACTTTACGATATGGTGTTTGGATGAAACCATATTTGTTCAAGTGCCCATAAGATGACAAGTTGTTAATCAAACCGATGTTTGGTCCTTCAGGCGTTTCAATCGGACACATACGACCATAGTGGGTGTAGTGCACGTCACGAACCTCGTATCCAGCGCGGTCACGTGTCAAACCACCAGGCCCTAAGGCAGATAGACGACGTTTGTGGGACAACTCAGAAAGTGGGTTGTGTTGGTCCATGAATTGAGACAATTGAGAAGAACCAAAGAATTCTTTAATTGCCGCAGTTACTGGACGAATATTAATGATTTGTTGAGGTGTTAATACTTCGTTATCTTGAACAGACATGCGTTCGCGGACGTTTCGTTCCATACGAGAGAGTCCAAGACGCACTTGGTTAGCAAGCAATTCCCCAACGGCACGAATGCGACGGTTTCCAAGGTGGTCGATATCATCGACACGGCCAAGGCCTTCAGCTAAGTTGAGGAAGTAGCTCATTTCAGCCAAGATATCAGCTGGAGTGATGGTACGAACTTTATCAGATGGTTTAGCATTGCCAATCACTGTGACAACACGGTCTGGATCTGTTGGTGCAACCACCTTGAACTTTTGCAATTCTACTGGCTCTGTCAAAACAGCTGCATCATTTGGAGTGTAGATGATTTTGTTCAAACCATTATCCAATTGTTCGGAGATGCTGTCGATGACATCACGAGTCATCACGGTACCAGCTTCCACAAGGATTTCGCCTGTTTCTGCATCTACAAGTGGTTCTGCAATTGTTTGGTTCAACAAGCGTGTCTTGATATTGAGTTTCTTATTGATCTTGTAGCGACCAACTGGTGCCAAGTCATAACGACGTGGATCAAAGAAACGCGCCACCAACAGGCTACGTGAACTTTCAGCTGTTTTTGGCTCACCTGGACGAAGGCGCTCATAGATTTCTTTGAGGGCTTCATCTGTCCGTGAATCCATTGGGTTCTTATGAATATCTTTCTCAACAGTATTGCGAACCAATTCGCTATCCCCAAAGATATCAAAAATCTCATCATCTCCAGAGAAACCAAGAGCACGAACCAAGGTTGTAAATGGAATCTTACGCGTACGGTCGATTCGTGTATAAGCAATATCTTTTGAGTCTGTTTCTAACTCTAACCAAGCTCCACGGTTTGGAATGACTGTTGAGCCGTAACCAACTTTCCATTTTTGTCCACTTTATCATTGAAGTAAACACCTGGTGAACGAACAAGCTGGGATACGATAATCCGTTCTCCACCATTGATGATAAAGGTTCCCATCTCGGTCATGATTGGAAAATCACCAAAGAAGACTTCTTGAGTTTTGATTTCGCCTGTTTCCTTGTTGACCAAACGGAAGGTTACAAAGATTGGGGCAGAGTAGCTCGCATCATGGATACGCGCTTCTTCCAAGGTATACTTTGGTTCTCTGATTTCATAGCCTACAAATTCCAACTCCATTGTGTCGGTGAAGTTCGAAATAGGCAATACATCTTCGAAAACTTCTTTCAAACCATGATCCAGAAAATCTTTAAATGAATCCGTTTGGATTTCAATCAAATTTGGTAAATCAAGAACTTCTTTGATTCTTGAAAAACTACGACGGGTCCGATGTTTCCCGTATTGAACGTCATGTCCTGCCAAAGTTTTAACTCCTTTTTCTATACTAGGATACCAGCTAGGGTTGCTCCCTTTCTGAATACCCGGTTTCTAGACCGTCTTGAAAGAGAAGACATGCGTCTCTGTTCACAACGGTTTTGACGAAGGTTGGTGTGAATTTCATCACGCGGAGGATTCTCGCCTCGCTCTCATTCATCCTTTTTGATAATTTTTAGAAAAATTAAATTTTGGTAACAAACTACTTTTTTTCTAAAAATAGGCACAAAAAGAGCAGCTAAATCGACTTTTATAAAGTTTGATTTAACTGCTGTAAGCTTCTATTTGGACAATATTTCAAATAAAGCACACGACAAATTACTTGTCCCTATTATATCGTATTTTCGCGAAAAACACAAGGTTTCTTCTAGACATGAAAACGATTTTATGGTATAGGTATCAACTGTTTTCTCATCGGTTTTGTTTTTCAGATGAGGAACTAGTTGAAGTGCTTGAATTAGTGTTCCTGTTTGAATTTCGGTTGCCACTTGAGCTATTCGAAGTCGAGCGACTTTCAGGATTCCCAATCATACTTGCCCAAGCATTTTGATAATCACTATCAGAACCGCCAATCGCAAAGCGATAGGTAGTCTGAGGGGCCCCGTTTTTAGCCCAATAGCTCGTCACGGTCTGCCCTGTCAAATCAATTTCACGGCCGTTGACATTGACACGACCAGGGCGTTGACCTGTTGCTTTCAGAACACTTGATGAAATGACGCTTCCATCTAAAGTAAAGCGATCTTGGACTCCCCAAGCTGCTGGATCCGCTTGATAGATGGCATTGACTAAATTCGCCATATAATTAGCGTTGTTATTATAACCTGTTAGTGGAGCAAGGGGAAGCATTATTGTCGTGTCCGATCCAACCACCTAAGGTGAGGTTTGGAGTAGATAACATGAGCCACATGTCCCCATTTGCGTTGGTCGTTCCAGTCTTCCCAATCCAGTCCGCATTGGCTAAGGTCGGGTTGATTTGACTGATCCGACTCTTGAAGGTGGTGGTTGCTCCAGAATTGATAACCCCTCTCAAGAGATCTTGCATAATGGTTGCTGTTGCTGCTGAGTAGACGCGAGTCGCCTTGCTCTCATGTTGGTAGACCACTTCCCCATTGCGATCCATGATCTTTTCGATCATATAACGTTTTTGGAAATTTCCGTTGTTGGCCAAGGTCTGGAAGCCATTGGTATGTTGGGCTACAGTGACTTCAATTCCCCCTCCCATCGGAAGGCTTTCAATCCCATATTCTGCAATATCGTAACCCATTTTCTTCATGTATCCAGGAACATCGACCCCTTTTTCACGAAGAGCACGATAGGTCCAGTAGGCAGGAATATTCCAAGAAGTATTGAGGGCTTCTCGAAGGTCCATCATAGCCGTCCCTCGACTATCCACGTGCATGATTGGCTCTCCACTGGAGAAATTAGCTGGATAGTTCGAGAGGATACTATTACTTCCCATCATCCCTTGGTCAATCGCAATTCCGTAGGCTAAAATCGGTTTAATTGTAGATCCTGGGGAGCGTTCGGTATCAAAGGCGTGGTTGTTTTGGTTGCCCTCAAAATTTCGACCCCCTATAAAACCAAGGATAGCACCCGTCCGGTTGTCCATGAGAACATTTCCGACTTCAACCAAACCAGTCCCATCATCTAAAAGACCACCATAATTAGCTACAGCTGCTTGCATCGCATTGTAGATGGCTTTGTTGATTGTAGTCTGGACGGTGTAGCCTCCTTCTCTCAATTCTTTCTTCGCCAACTCTTGATAAGATTTAACGGTCGAATTGTTTTTTAGGTCATGACTCGAAACATTGTCCCTCTTGATTAAGTAGTCATACATGGCCTCTTCCGCTTCACTTACGGCTTGGAAATACAAGTAGTCGTGTGGCGTCTTCTCGATGCCATTTGACGGAAGGAAATCCTTACTTAAATCATATTGACTATATTGGTCGTACTCTTCCTTAGTGATAGCCCCTGTTCGATACATGTTGTACAAGACATCCTTGGCGCGATCCAAGCCTAAAGCTTGATTTTCTGGAGTTTTGAGACTTCCATCAGAGGCATAAGGCGAGTAGACAATTGGGCTCTGTGGCAGACCAGCAATAAAGGCCGCCTGTGGAATGGTTAAGTCTTTGGCAGAAACTCCAAAAATCCCTTGAGCTGCCGCCTCTACCCCGGCAATGTTTTGTCCGCGATTGTTTCGTCCAAATGGAGACACATTTAGATAAGTCGTTAAAATCTCATCCTTGTTCATAACCCGCTCAAGAGCTAGGGCATCGATAATCTCAGCAGCTTTCCGAGAGAAGGTCGGAGCATCTCCAACTACCTGTTGCTTGATTAACTGCTGGGTCAAGGTCGACCCCCCACTAGAGGAGCCTACTCCAGCGACAGAGCCTAGAGTCGCCCGGAGCACCGCCTTAGGAACAATCCCATTATGGCTCTGAAAATTCTCATCCTCAGTTGCAATAACAGCTTGTTTCACATTGTTTGAAATGGCATCTGCCTCGACTGGAATGCGAATCAGATCACTGTCAATATCAGAAATAATGCTCCCATCTGAATAGGAAATCTTTGAAACGCTCGAAATATTTCGTACTTGTTGAACCAACTGACTTGGATCCGGTGTTTCTGTGGCACTAAACAAGCTAGCCGCATACCCAATCGCAATCCCTGCTCCAAACAAGAGACCAGCTAGGGCAAAAACCAACAAGACATCCCATAGGAGCTTCATGGTCCGGAGAACCGTCGCTACAAAATCACCGAGCGACCATCCTTCTCCCCCTTCCTTATCTTTTGTTTTTTCTTTTACTTTATGATCTACTTTAGAGAAGACGTTTTGTAGCATCTTCCCCCATTTGATCATCTGTTCTTTTAATTGATTCACTCTATTTCTCCTTATTCTCCCTATTATACCAAATGGTCCTCTTTCTTTTCAATTCCTAAAGTTGAGAACACATCACACAGTCGGAATTTTTTCATCCTTTCATTGCTATTTCAAGTCATTATGGTAAAATAGAGAGAAACCATACAGATACTGGACTGTTTTCATCGATCCGGCCAGTAGCTTAGAAAAGGAGAGAACGATGCACATTTTTGATGAGCTAAAAGAACGTGGTTTGATTTTCCAAACGACTGACGAAGATGCTTTGCGTAAAGCCCTAGAAGAAGGACAAGTATCGTATTATACTGGCTACGATCCAACTGCTGATAGTTTGCACCTTGGGCACCTTGTTGCAATCTTGACCAGTCGCCGCTTACAACTGGCAGGCCACAAACCTTATGCGCTTGTCGGTGGTGCGACCGGACTCATTGGAGACCCTTCTTTCAAAGATGCCGAGCGCAGTTTACAAACTAAGGAGACTGTAGATGGTTGGGTCACTTCTATCCAAGGGCAATTGTCTCGTTTCTTAGATTTTGAAAATGGGGAAAACAAGGCTGTCATGGTCAATAACTACGACTGGTTTGGCAACATCAGCTTCATTGACTTCCTTCGCGATATCGGGAAATACTTCACCGTTAACTACATGATGAGCAAAGAGTCTGTGAAGAAACGGATTGAAACAGGGATTTCTTACACAGAATTTGCCTACCAAATCATGCAAGGCTACGACTTCTTTGTCCTCAACCAAGAGCACAATGTCACTCTGCAAATCGGTGGTTCTGACCAGTGGGGAAATATGACAGCTGGTACTGAGTTGATGCGTCGTAAAGCAGATAAAACTGGTCATGTTATGACTGTGCCTTTGATCACAGATGCAACTGGTAAGAAATTCGGTAAATCAGAAGGCAATGCCGTCTGGCTCAATGCAGACAAAACATCTCCTTACGAAATGTACCAATTCTGGATGAATGTGATGGACGCTGACGCTGTTCGCTTCTTGAAAATCTTTACCTTCCTGTCACTGGATGAGATTGAGGAGATTCGTAAACAGTTTGAGGCTGCTCCACACGAACGCTTGGCGCAAAAATTCTCGCTCGTGAAGTCGTCACTCTGGTTCACGGAGAAGAAGCTTACAAAGAAGCCCTCAACATCACGGAACAACTCTTTGCAGGAAACATCAAAAACCTTTCTGTCAAAGAACTCAAACAAGGACTTCGTGGTGTCCCAAACTACCAGGTCCAAGCAGACGAGAACCTCAACATCGTAGAATTGCTTGTAACTTCTGGCGTGGTCAATTCCAAACGTCAAGCTCGTGAAGATGTCCAAAATGGTGCCATCTACATCAATGGCGACCGCATCCAAGACCTTGACTATGTCTTAGGAGATGAAGATAAGTTAGAGAATGAGCTGACTGTTATCCGTCGTGGAAAGAAAAAATATTTTGTATTGACTTACTAAACTGTTCAACATTTACCTATAAAAAAAGGAGTTAACCTCGAGAAAGGTAACTCCTTTTTGTTGTTGATAACCACATCTATCTAGCCTTAATAGACAGGCTACGCAGGACTATGCGTAAGGTTGTTAGATTATGTAAGATAGAGAGATTTGAAGGACTGAGCCAATTAAACAAGCCAAAGCCAATCAAACTACTATTTACGACAACGGTATCTTGAATATTCTTCTTGATGAGTGTTTGTAAAGATGATGATAGCCAATCCAACTCTCGGAAGAAATCCAAGCGATTATCTAACAATAAGATATCACTCATCTGCTTAGAAATATCTGCACTCTCATTCATCACTACACCGATATCTGATAGGGTTAGAGCAGCTGAGTCATTCAACCCATCCCCAACCATCAAAATAGTGTGACCTGCTTTCTGTAGTTCCTCTACTAACTCAAATTTTCCATCAGGTTTCAAGTCTGTATAGACCTGATCAAAGGGCAAATCTTTGACTAACTCCTCTGTCCTAACCAAGGTGTCCCCTGTTGCCAGAATCAATTTTTTCCCTTGTGCCTTAAGTTTCTCCAAGGCTGCTTTTGCTTCTTTTCTCAAAGGAGTATGAATGCAGAACATTCCAATCAATTCATTCTGATAAGCCAAGAATAAGAGATTGTAGTGACTCATGTACTCTTCAATTAAAGCATTTTGTTCTGAACTGATATGAATCTGCTCATCCTGCATCAAGACATAATTCCCAATAAGAACTGGTTGGCCATCTATATGAGATTTGATCCCCTTGCTTGCGATATATTGGAGTTTCCCATGCATTTCCTCATGTTCAACTCCCTCTATCTCGGCTTGCTTGACGATGGCATTAGCAATAGGATGATAAATGTGTTCCTCAAGACAGGCACTGATTCTGAGAATATCTTCCTCACTATAGTCCCCAAAAGGTAACACCTTTTCAACTATAGGATAACTAGTTGTGATTGTTCCCGTCTTATCAAACAAGAAAGTATCAACTTCCAGATATTTCTCCAGAACATCCCCATCCTTAATCACCATTTCACGATTCAACCCCTCCTTGATAGCTGTCAAATAAGCTACAGGAGTAGAAATTTTCAAAGCGCAGGAGAAATCGACCAATAGGAAAGAAATAGCCTTAGAAAAAGAACCTGTCAATAGGTAAGTCAGACCAGCACCCAAGAAATTATATTTGACGACCTTATCCGCCATTTTGATGAAATAGCGTTGTTTCGTTTTCTTATTTTCTTCAGATTTCTTCATCAACTCAATCAGCTGTAAAATACGGCTGTTCATCTGATTATCGGTTACACGAATGCGCAACTCTCCAGTTTCTAATACTGTATTTGCACAAACCAAATCAGACTCTCTTTTTTCAACTGGAAAACTCTCTCCCGTCAAGGAGCTTTCGTTGACCATACCTAAACCTGAAACTACTTGTCCATCAAACAGAATTTCATTTCCTTGAGATAGGACCAAGACATCTCCTATTTGAACATCGGAACTCTTGATACTAACAACCGTATCGCCCTGTACTAGGAATACATCGCTCTCTTTTGCAAGAAGGCTTTGTTCTAAATCTGTTGCAGTTTTTTTCAAGGACCACTGATCTAAATGATTCCCCAAATCAAGCATAAACATGATATTGCTAGCTGTCTTGGATTGGTTCATAAACAAGGACAATAAAATCGCCGAACAGTCCAAGACCTCCATCGTTAGTTCCTTACGCGCTAGTGTTTGATAGGCTTCTCTAATATAACCCAAAGCCTGATAACAAGTCCATATATAGCGAATAGGATACGGCACAAAACTACGAAAAAGTATACGCTTAATCGCTGCACCTGAAACAATAGAATAAGCACTCTCTTCTCTACGAATGGGAAGAGTCATCAACTCAGAAACTTTCCCTTTATCAATTCTTTTTAAAAAGGCTTCTGCATTATCTAATACAGAAAAGCCTTCTTTTATACGTAGAGTAAAGTGCTGTTGATCCATGTAAAACTGGATAGACTCAATCCCCTTTTCATCTCTCGCCAAGGAACGAAGATAGTCTTGAATATCCAAGGTGAGTGAAAAAGAAGACGATAGTCGGATATGTTGGTATCCTCTATATAGCACTTTAAAAGACATATTATTCTCCTATAAGGCTATCTAATTGCTCTTCTTTTTTCTCTTGCTCGTACAAATATTTGGCATCTTGCAAGACATCATCTCCATGTTGCTTCACAACAGAAACAGATGCATCTAGCTCGTCTTTTAACTTATAAGCCTTAGCCAAAGCTTTAGAATAACCTTTTTTAGCTTCCTTACTTGCCAAGATTTTCAAACCAAGGGTACCAAATGCGACACCACCCAAAAAGAGTGATGATTTTTTCGCAACTTTTGCGACGCTTAATACTTCTTTTAACATACTTATTTCCTCCTTATCATTATTATATAGCAATTTAGATATTAAAGCAATTTCATTCTATAAATTGGAGAATTAGTTTCATTTCTACTGAATCTCCCATTTACTTATTCCTAAAGTTGCTTTCATTTGCCTCTTTTGATACACTTAAACTATGAATACAAACCTCAAACCCAAACTTCAGCGTTTTGCTTCTGCAACGGCTTTTGCCTGTCCCATCTGTCAAGAAGCCCTCAACCTGGTCCAACAAAGCTTGGCTTGTCCCAACCGCCACTCCTTTGACTTGTCTAAGTTTGGCTATGTGAACTTGGCGCCACAAGTGAAGGCCTCCAAGGACTATGACAAGGAAAATTTCCAAAACCGGCAACTCGTTCTAGAGAATGGTTTCTACGACCATATCCTCACTACCCTGTCAGAATGCTTGTCCCCACTGGACCATCCAGCCAACATTTTAGATATTGGTTGCGGGGAGGGCTACTATTCTCGGATCTTGCAAGAACGCTATCCCGATCATTCCTTTTACGCCTTTGATTTATCTAAAGAATCAATCCAACTGGCTGCTAAGAGTGACCAAGAATGGAAGGTTAAGTGGTTTGTCGGAGATCTAGCTCGTCTCCCTCTTTTAGACCAGAGCATGGACCTCCTCTTAGACATCTTTTCGCCAGCAAATTATCAAGAGTTTAAACGAGTCCTGGCCCCAGACGGTCTCCTTGTCAAGGTCATCCCAACTGCTGCCCATCTGCAAGAGATTCGTCAGAAGGTGAAGGACCACCTGGATCAGGCTGATTATTCCAATGAGCAGATTATTCAACATTTTTCTGATCATTTTACGATTGAAAACACCATCCATTGCCAGGAAACCTTCGAACTCACACCAGCATTGCGGGAGGCTCTTTTGAGCATGACGCCTCTCCTCTTTCACGTCGATCCATCTCAAATTGACTGGACCAATCTGACTCAAGTCACGATTTCTGCCACGATTTTGATCGGAAGAAGCAACTAAAAATACCCTCCATTGATTAAAAATGGAGGGTATTTTTCATGTTTACAGATTAATCACTTTCCACTACGCCGATTTGTTGACGGTAGGCTTTAGGAGACTTGCCACACAACTTGCGGAAAACCTTGTAAAAGTAACCGACATTGCTGTAGCCGACCTCATAGCAAATATCTTCAATACTTTCCGTTGTGGATAGAAGCAACTGTTGGGCAGCTTTGATCCGTTGTTTATTCAAGAGTTCTGCAAAGGTGGAATTGGTCTCACGTTTGATCAATTGCCCTAAATAAACGGGATTGATATAGAGATCTTTGCTGATATCCTTGAGCGACAGTTCCTTCCGATAGTCGCGTCCAATTACTTCTAGGACGGTCGCCACATTATTGTTCATCCGATATTGAGAGAAGAAACTCTCCAATTGGTTCCGAACGCAGGTAACAAGATCCTCGAAAGTCGTTGTATCATGAACGGCTTTCACAATTTCTGTCAGGTCATCACCGTGCAGGTGTTCAAATAAATGAAAGACATCCATAATGAACTGAATAAAGAGTTGCTTGGCTATCGCCACTTTTGGAGTATGATTTTTCACGGTTTCTTCTAACCAGTTTAACTCCTCCAAAATTTGCTGGATATTCCCCTGAATGATGACACGGTAGATGGGTTCATAGTAATTAAAGACACCATCTTCTTCCTCCAATGGGAGATCCCCATAAAACAGACTTCGTTCAACAAGCTCTTTAAATTGTTGAAAATGTTCCTTATAAGGTGCTTGGAAACGGCGCTGTAGGAAAGCCCCTTCATCCTCATCGGAAAGATAGAGTTGAAGATTTTTTCCTAAGACCTGATAAGATGAACTGGCAAAGCCCTTCCTTTCCTTATCCACTCCAATCCAGAGTTGTTTTCTTCCTCGGATGGCTTGTTCGAACTCTTCTTCTGACCAATCTTCATGAAGGAGCCGATTGGCCGTCTCTTGATCTGGGTTTTTCAGAGTTTGGGATAATTTTTCTAGGATATTCCCCAGCTCCACCTTATTGACAGGCTTTAACAGATAGTCTGCTACCCGGAGGTTTAAGGCTTTTTTTACATAAGCAAAATCTTGGTAACCTGACATAATGATATAAGCTGCATGGGGAAGCATGGACTGCATTTGATCAATCATTTCCAGACCAGTTTTTCCTGGCATATTGACATCTGTAATCACGATATCCACTGGATAATCCGCAACATAGGCCAAGGCTTGATCTGCATCCTCTGCTGTGTAAACAACCTCCATGTCCCATTTTTCAAAGGGAATCAGTTTTTTTCAACCCCTCAGTAATCATATATTCATCGTCAACCAATAAGACTTTATACACGATTCTTTTCCTCTTAAGTGTCCTCGATGGTAATCGTATAGAGAACACCTTTTTCCTTTTTTTCTGATGTAATTTGAATGTGGTAACGATCCCCAAAGTAGAGAAGGAAACGCTCGTGGACATTGATAATCCCAATCGATTGTCGCCCCTTACTCTCTTCTACTTCTTCTCGTGGATCCCTATGACTCAATATTTGTTGGATCCGTTGCAGTTGGCTCGGTTCCAGTCCTCTCCCATTGTCTTGAACCCGAATTTCCACAGCTCCTCCAACATGACGGACTTTGATACTAATGACATTGTCCTTGCGCTTGTGATCAACTCCATGAACAAAGTAATTTTCCACTAGTGGCTGAAGAGTAAACTTCGGAATAATCATCTCTTCTAGACCGGGTTCAATTTTAAAGCCATAAGCAATCGATTTTGGATAACGCACCATACAGAGATAGCTGTATTTTCTACAAAATTCCAACTCATTTTCTATGGTCGTTTCTTTCTCCTCTGAAATATTGTTTCGAAGGAGACTACTAAATTCGTAAATAATATCAGCTAATTCTTCTTGATCCTGCATAACTGCATACATGCGAATAAACTCCATGGTATTATACATAAAATGCGGATTAATCTGCGCTTGCAAGGCCTTCAAATTGGCATCTTTTTGGCTCAGTTGTAGCTGATAGATATCACGGATAGACTTGTCCATATTGTCTAACATGGTATTGGTCGTTTCTGCAACTAAAAGGAGCTCCTGCTCTTTGGTATCCACATTGATCCGTCGCTCAGAATCCCCCTGGCTGATGGCTTCCATGGTATCTACCAAATCCAAAACTTGTTTTTGGTAATTACGGAAAATTCGTTGCATCAAGAGATACAAGACCAAGACCAGGATTAAGGCGACCGAAATCATCCAGGTAAAACTAAACAAGGCTGTTCGAACCGTGTAAGAGGTCGGAATCCCAACCCAGATTTGATAGCCGTAAGCAGTATCTCGAACAATCCACTGACTATGATCTTCCGGATTGATGTCTCCTCTGTGGTAAAAAATCTTTCCCAAGGGATTATAAATCTGGACGGCAACGGGAATGGTGTCTTGGATATTGTCGACAACAGAATCCAAAAGCGCTGGATTGACTTTAATGTAGGCTAGTCCAATATTTTCGCCAGTCGTCACATCCGTCAAGGAGACTGGGATTGCTTGTGAACTAGCTATGTATTGATCCGCTGGAACTTGTTGCCCTCCTTTTTTATTTTTACTGGAGACAAACACAGTCGTATAGTCATTTAACACCAAATCAATTTGATCAATAACATCGTGTTCCAAATACAGAGTTTCAACATTACGGTGCAGCGAAACTTGAATATAATTGGAGAAAAAATTATCCAATCGCCAGCTTTCGTATTCAGAAGGCGTCATTGAAAAATACTTGTAGACTCCTTCGAGCTTGGCAGGATTCTCTACCAGACTCTTCCCCCATTGAGAAGATCTCTTATAAATATCCTCTACCTCAGCAGTCAAGCGCGAGGAAATCAACTGAGCGATTCGATCTGTCTCTGCTTTCTGATTATGCCAATAGACCAAAGATACCGTCACACCTAAAGTCGTGATGATCCCCACCATGATATAGGCATAGAATTTCAAAGTGTTGCTAACCATATTTTTTTCATAATTAAGAAACCACTTTAGAGCGAATTGTTTCATAGACGGGTTGAAAAATATCATTGACAAAGAAATGCCACAAGCCCAGTAAAACAAAGAAAAATAAAGCCGGAACGAAATGGGTAACAACTCCTAGAAGAAAGGTCCCCAAGAGAAACTTGGTCACTGCACGAATATCCAGAAAAGCACCAATAAAGCTCAGCTTCAAGCTGTTGAGGTAGGACAAGTCAAAATGGACTTGAAGCTTGAGATAGACTGCAAAAGTCAGGGGAGCCACCAATAAGAAAATCAAATTAACCAATAAGATAAAAATCTGAAACAGGGACAAGTGGGGCAATTGAATCATCAGATACATGCCATAAACAAGAATGGCTTCGATCAAAAAAAATGTATAGAAAACCTGGTTGGCCCGACGGAAATTTTCTTTATAGAGCGACCAAGCTTCAGACCAAGCATATTGTTTGTAATCAGATCCATGTTCGGCATATAGACTCATAATCGTTGCACTAGCCGGCCCAAATCCAAATAGGATACCTCCACAAAAGGTTAGCGCCCAAAAGATTCCTGTTGCCAGCATGGCTAAATAGACCCTTGTAAATAAATTCAATCATTCTTCCCATATTTCGTCTCCATATTCATTTGCTGTAGAGGGGAACTTCAATCAAGTTAGTATAGTTTCCCTAGTACAACTGATGATTATACCCTATATTATAGCACATTTCCTCTGATGGTTTCGATTTCGAAATCATCAACAGAAAAGACTTTGAAGTGCGAAGACCTCAAAGTCTTTTGATAGACTTAAGCAAGTAATGCTAGCTTATTTCTTAGCAGCAAGGTACTCATCGTATTGTTTTTGGATTTCATCCAATACTTTTTGGTAGGCACCTTCTGATTTCAATTTTTCAAGCATCTTAGGAATTTCAACTTCAGGATCTACTGTACCTGTATTGATGGCACTTGTGAATTGGTTCAAAGTGTTTGTAAGGGCAGTGATTTCTGATTTCACGTTTTCAGTGTTGAAGATGAATCCAAGTGCTGGAGATTCTTTTGCAGTTTCTAAGTCTTTCTTAGATTGTTCAATTTGCTCATCCGTTACGTTTTCGTTGATGTAAAGAATCCAGTTGTTACCTGTATTCCATCCAGACATGTGAGTGTTTCCGTTGTAGCCATCCAAGACTTTCACACGGTTTTCTTTACCTTCAACTTTTTCCCAGTTCTTGCCTTCTGGTCCGTAAACAAGACCGTTCAAGAGTTCTGGGTTTGTATTCAAGAGGTTCAATACTTCCATTGCTTTTTCTTTGTTCTTAGAGTTGTTTGAGATAACAAAGTTTGCAACTTGAGTAGTGTTGTTCTTCTTGTAAAGTTGAGTGAATGGTTTAATATCAATCTTACGGTTTGCTACACGAGTAAGCAAGCTGTTACCGTAGTCAGCAGGTCCTACTGTTTCTTCACGTACCAACCAAGTATCTTGAGAAAGGTCATATCCAGTATCGCTTGTAGCTACGTCTTTTGGAATGTATCCTGCTTCATAGTATTTATGAAGAGTCTTCAAGTTTTCAACATAACGTGGGATCGTGTAACGGTCAACGATCTTAGTTGTGTCACCTTGCAAATCGACAACGAATGGAAGTCCATCTACTGCGATGTAATCGAAGTCATCAGAAGGTCCACCATAGCTCTTGTTCATTGCGAATGGAACAACGTTTGGATCTTTTTCTTTGATCGCTTTCAAGACTGGTTCAAGAGAAGCATAGTCTTTTACGTTTGAGATGTCGATACCATATTTTTCAAGAAGTGGTCCGTTGAAGGCAAAGTTTTGTGAAGATGCCACGTTGGCTGCAACTGGAACAGCATAGATCTTGCCGTTTACAGTATTCCCTTTGATATAAGCTGGGTCAAGTGCTTCATAAAGCTCTTTCCCTTCTTTCTTGTACAAGTCTGTCAAGTCAGCATAAGCACCTTTTTGAGCGTTGATGACATAGTTGTTTGCGAAAGCAATATCGTAGCTTTCACCAGATGAAATGATAACGTTCATCTTCTTGTCGTAGTCACCCAACCAAGGTATTGGATGTCTAATTTAACACCAGCTTTTTCTTCGATGATCTTGTTAGCATTTTCTAACAAGGTATCCAAGTTATCAGGTTTGTCACCGATTTGGTACATTTTGATAACTGTTTTGCCATCTTCACTCTTAGATGATTTTTGGTTATCACCTGTCAAGTTACCACAAGCAGCAAGAGTTGCTCCAAGTGCGAGAACGCTAGCAGAAGCTAAAGCATATTTTTTCCAATTTTTCATGAGAAAAACTCCTTTTATATTTTTCTTTATTAACATTATGAAGGGTGGGTGAGAAAGGTTTGCTTACTCTTTCACACCACCGATGGTCAATCCTTTTACAAAGTAACGTTGGAAGAATGGATAGAGGATAGCGATTGGAACTGTTGCCACCACCACCATGGCCATCCGTCCAGTTTCCTTAGGAAGGGATTGGACCGCACCAGCGATTTGACTAGATGCACCGACTGATTTAGAAATGTAATCCATGTTATTTTGGATTTGCATCAGCAAGTATTGAAGAGGATAGAGGTTTTCACTCTTGATATAGAGAAGGGCGTTGAACCAGTCATTCCAGAAGCCAAGGGCTGTGAAGAGACTGATGGTCGCAATCCCTGGGAGAGAAAGTGGCAAACAGATCTGGAAGAAGATCCGTGTCTCACTGGCTCCATCTATCCGAGCAGACTCGAGAATTGCTTCTGGGATTGTCCGTTTGAAGAAGGTCCGCATCAAAATAATATTGAAGGGACTCAATAACATCGGAATGATGAGGGCTCCAACCGTATCTCCTAAATGAAGCAACTGAGTGGTAACGATGTAACCTGGTACCATCCCTGCACTAAAGAGCATGCTCAAGAGGGCAAAGACAGTAAAGAAGTTTCTGTACTTAAAGGTTCTACGAGAGATTGCGTAGGCGTAGGTCGTTGTAATGAAGACATTACATGCTGTCCCTACAATCGTCACAAACAAGGTAATAAAGAGGGCTTGAAGAATCTTATCCTTAAATTGAACAAGGAAAAGATAGCCATCTGCACCAAACTTAGCAGGCCAAAATTGGAAGCCGTGAATCGCTAAACTTTGTTCATCTGTCAAGGAAATCATGACAACAAAGATGAAGGGCAAAATACAGGATAGAGCAATCAAGCCAACAATGCTACTAAAGAAGAGGTCTGCTTTCTTACTGAAGGAGTGGATCCCAACATTATCAACTTTTTCTTTTTTAATTTTTGATTTTGCCATGGTATCCTCCTTTCTAGAAGAGCGTCGCATTCTTATCAATCCGACGTGCTACAATATTAGAAAGTAAAACGAGAATCAATCCGACAACTGATTGGTAAAGACCAGTCACGCTGACCATCGCAATATCTCCTGATTTAGCAAGTCCATTGTAGACATAGACATCAATTACGTTTGTCACACTATAAAGGGCACCTGAGTTATGTGGGATTTGGTAGAACAATCCAAAGTCAGCACGGAAGATATTTCCGATGGCAAGGATGGTCAAGACCGTAATCAAGGAAGCCAACTGAGGAATGGTAATGTGGCGGATTCGTCGCCACTTAGATGCTCCATCCACTGTTGCTGCTTCGTAGAAGGTTGGATCAATTCCCATGATGGTTGCATAGTACATAACACTGCTATAACCAAAACCTTTCCAGATTCCTAAGAAGAGGAGAAGTGCTGGCCAAATGGCAACCTCTGTATAGAAGTTGATTCCTTTCATCCCAAGTGATGTTAAGATGTGGTTAATCAAGCCTTTATCGACGTTTAAGAAGGCATCTGTAAAGAAGCTGATGATAACCCATGACAAGAAATAGGGGAACAACATTGATGTTTGAAACACTTTAACCAACCGTTTGGAACGCATCTCACTAAAGATAATGGCAATCCCAACAGAAACAATCAAGCCCAAGAAATAAAGGCTAGGTTGTAAAGGACGGTATTTCTTGTAATGATATAAGCATCTTTAGAACTAAAGAGGAATTTGAAGTTATCAAATCCTACCCACTTACTCTTCATTACACTATCAATAAATCCCTCTCCGGTGATATGATAGTCTTTAAATGCGACAACGTTTCCCAAAACAGGTATGTAGAAGAATAAAATCAACCACGCTGCACCTGGTAAAACCATTAAGAAGAAAATAAGATTTTCTCTCAAGGTCTTAACAAACTTTTTCATCTGACTCCCCCCTTTGTCATTTTATTTTTGGTAACGTTTACATTTTTTATTATAAAACTCTATGAAAACTTTTTCAAACTCCTAATTATAGAAAAAATTCTACAAATTTATGACATAGCCTTAAAAATGGAGAAAAAAAGAGAAGAAATGTCTCCATTCATCGGACATCCTTCTCCTCCTTCAATATCATTGTCTTGAAATACAAGGCTTTCTATTAGGTCGTATAGATGGTTGAGGCTGTTGCAATGGTATGCCATTGATTAGCCGTTGTGGCTGCGAAGTCCTTATCTCCGTAGAAATCGTTGAATGGCAAATCTCTACTTCCAACTCATCGATACGTGAGATAGAACCAGCTAGATAGTCCTCCATACGGCCTTCTGCTCGCTTGATTCGTTGCAAGAGCCCTCCCATACGGATATCTACTGTATCCAAACCAAAGACCTTGTTTTCTTTCAACCATTGCTGGCTAAAGAGGCTATGGAAGGTTTCAATCTGGCTTCTGAGTTTTGGCAATTCTTCTCTGGCGATTTGTTGCAAGCTCTCTTTATCACCTGCTTGATAGGCTTGACGGATGCGTCGGCCCACATCCACCTTGCCACTTAAAATAGCATTCAACTGGGCCTGAGTTTCAAAAAGATAAGCGTATACTCCAGCTTTTTCTTTAATGTCAGACAGAGTCTCAGCTGCCTGGGCAAAGTGAGGCTTGTCCTGTTCAGGTGTCATGTGCTTATCAAGAATTGGGCAAAGAACATCCTGGTAAAAGACATAGCGGTTGGGATTGATACCACTTAGATTTCCTGGTAAATCTGGTAAAAGGTTGGCCAAATCAAGCTGCATAAAGTCCTCAACCGATAGACCTGTATTGGTCTTGAAATGAGCTGACAAACGCTCTAAATCATTTCGATAGCTGAGTTCTGCCCAGATTTGTAGACTTGGCAGAATAGAGAACTGAGCTGTTTCACCACCATTATCTCCCCAACCAGTTACAATGACTTCTTTGATCTGATTGGCACGGCAGGCTTTGTTTGCTTCGATAGCGATGAGACGACTGAAATGGTTGTGTGGTGTGAAACCAATCCACTTCCAAGCACCACCTGCAAAGGAAATATCCTGGCTAATCTTGTGGTGGTTATTAAAGTTGCGGTTGTATTTCTTCGCTATCCTGATAATAATCCCAGTAAACCAAGGTCACACGGTCTTTTAGACGGTCAAGATAAACACGAGTTTCTTCTGGAATTTCGACATCACGGTCGTACTGGCCATCTGCTGACATGAGTTTGAAGAACATATCGCTCCACATCTGGCAGTGGAAACCATACTTGTCTGCGATATCCAGCACGCGCTCCAAATGTTGGCACATGAGGAGGCTACGGTCCACAACACCGTTTAAGATGAGATAGCGTCCCAAACCAACCAGGTGGGCTTCGTCCATGCCGATATTGACCTTGCGTGTCTGCAGTTTAGACAGAGTGGCAAACATGCCGTCGATTAGGTCGTAAACTTTTTCTTCGCCGATGAGGAGAATATCCTCTACATCACGAAGTTGCTGGACTTCTTTGACACCCCATTTGACAAAGGCTGATAAGTGAGCCAAGGTCTGGATACATGGTACAAAGGTCATATCAAACTGCTGGGCGTAAGCTTCGATTTCCTGTAATTCTTCAGCTGAGTATGCTCCACGGAAATAGCCAAAGTAAGGTTGCCCTTCAATCTGATAGGTGTCTTCCATATAGAGCTCAAAGGTTGAATAACCCATCAGAGCCAAGACTTCAATCATCTGCTTGGCAGATGCAACATTTAGAACTGCATTTCGCGAACAATCCGCCATGTAGGCTAAATCTTCATAAGCCGCTTGTTCTTCAATCTCTATCTTGTCACCTTCTGCTAATGCTGTTGCGAGAATCGATAAGGCACGGTAAAGCTGATGAGGTTTGCGATAAGTCAATTGATATTCTCCGCCCTCACCCTTGATAGAGATAGAAGCTTGGTCAGACTGAGCGACTGCCACTTCTACATCTGGTAGAGAAATGTGCTTTTGAAGTAAGTCTATAGCTTGCTGTTGTTTACTGCTAATTCCGATAAAACTTACCATTGCTTTCCTCCTGTAACCAGTTGACAAGGGCACCGTAGAGATTGGCATCTGCCTGATAGGTGCAAGCTTGGATGACTGGCGCAATTGTATATTCTTCATATTTTTCCACAAAAGCGTCTGCTGCTTTTTGCACCCCTTCGATAAAATCTGGGTTCTGACTGATAGAGCCACCTAGGCTGATGACATCTGGGTCGATCAGGTACTGAATATTGAGTAGTCCTTGAGCTAGATTACGATTCATCCGCTCAATGGCTTCTTGACAAAGGGCATTGCCTGTTGCAGCCTCTTGGTAAACCTTTCGGCCATCCCAATCGGTTTGACCAGATTTTTCGATGACATAGCGAACCATGCTTCCTGTAGAAGCTAATAGTGACCAGTTGTTGAGTTTTTCTGCTGGTTCAATAGTTGTCATGTAACCAAACTCTCCACCCAAGCCATGGCGACCACGGTGAAGTTTTCCATTGATAATCATGGCCCCACCAATCCCTGTGCCAATGACAACACAGGCTGCATTTTCAATCTCAGGATGAGCTAGCAGTTCACTAAGTCCAACACAGTTGGCATCATTTTCTAGATGGACAGGTAGCTGGTGATGAGCAAGGGCCTCATACCATGAAAATCCATGAATGTAAGGAATGGCACTAATCCCCTCAATCACTCCTATTTCTTGATTGACCGCTCCTGGAACACTCATAGCAATCCCACGATAGTCCTGTTCTGACAAGCGTTGGTCCAACCAAGCCAACAAATCTTCTAAAGTTTCTGGAGTTGGGGTGCTGGTCTTATCTAAAATCTTTCCATCAGGAGTTAGACTAGCAAACTTAATGCCAGTCCCTCCGATATCAATCGTTGCAATGGTCATTACTTTCACCTGCAAAAAGGAGCGAATCAGCAGTTGGTTCTTACTTTTTCGCTCCTCCTTTCTGTTTATGTTTTCTTTTTGAAATTAAATTTCTTCTTTTTTGATCAATTCTGTACGAATTTCTTGTGGTGCTAATAGTCCTGAATGGACTGGGTATGGGCGTTCCAACAAGTCAAGAATGGTTTGTTGTTTTTCAGACACACGAACATTTTCTTGACTCATGTTGTAGTAACGAAGGACATAACCCTCTTCATTCTCAGCCACCTTAAAGGCTGTTGGGCATACTTGTGGCAAGTTCAGTGCCGGATGGTTAAAGAGACTTCCCGTTGCTGCAACGCTACCCTCTTGTTTTGCAACTTGAAGAGCTGTAAATGGCACCTGGAAGGCTTTGGCACGACGGAAAGCTGAAAAACGATCCTGAGCTTGGTGGCACTCTACTGCAAACTCAACTTCGATAGCTCGCAAGCACTGAGCTTCCGGTGTTGGGAAGTAGCCCCAATCACCGAGTTCTCCTGAGGCACGCAGAAGGGTTACTGCGATTGTGTCGTCTCCAAGAATTTCGTATTCGTGCAATCCTTTGTTAGCTACTGTCACTCCTTTGACATCATCATACAAGCTGACAAAGGCTTGTTGGTGTTGTGGATTTCAGGATTTTCCCAAGAAGCTGCTGGTTTATTTGGCCGTGTCACAACTTCATAGATGCTTTCCGAGTCATTGCTTGGACGAGTATTATGAGTTTTCACCAAGAGACGAATACGGTGATCCTTAGCAGTATTGGTAAAGCTCGTCTTGAAGCGAATTTGCGGGTCATCCACAAAGACGGTCATCACTGTTTCAAGAGGGATGGTTGTCACCTCTTCTGAACGACCTGCGTCTCGGTTCATAAACTCAATAATGCCTCTTTGCTCCGCATCCAATTTTTCATCTGCACTGACTGGGATGGTTAAGTCATGCTTGAGCAAGATTTTGGCATAACGAGCATTGTTTTCCAAGATCTCATGGCTTTTCAGCTCCGCATAGATTGGCTCGGTTCCTTTTGGTTGGAAGTAAATATACTCATTTCCAATATCCCCACGATCCTCGAATTGGATGAAGTCTTCGTAAGCTTCGTTAGTCGTCTTATCGTAAAGGGTCAAGCCATCATCAATACTGAGGGTTAGGAATGGTGTATCGATCACCCCATTTTGGTAAATCCCATCATGATGGGAAGCTTTTCCTTCCAGAAGCTGGAAGGTGGTCCAAGAAAGAGGTGATAGGTGAACTGGAACCGTCACGCGCACTTGACGCGCAATATAGGGTTGGCGGAATTTATCCTTTGGTAAGGTATAGCCAAAACTTGCCCCCAAGTCTTCAATCTCAGCTTCTACAAGATGCCCATCTAAATCCTCTACATGATAGTCTGGCAAGGTCAAAGCGGCCATTTTCTTGAAGCCTTCTGTCGGGTGCAATTCCTTAAATGGACAAACCGCTACATCGACAATCGTACTGACGGTATCCACCTTGCCATGCAAGCCAGTGTTCATAACCGTAAAGAGATGCTCACTCTGGGATTTCTGAGTCGCGAGTTTCTCTTTCCATTCGTTCAAAAGGTTGGTTTTGACAAAGTTTCCGACTTGATTGACCTTGGCAAAACGAACTTCCATTTCACGGTGAACTTCGTCAATACTACAACCACAGATACTATCATGAGGTGCATTTTGTAAGAGCGTCTTCCAGGCATAGGTCAATTGATCCTTGTGGTGATGTCCACCAGTGATGATGGTCAAAGGTTCCACCACTTGCTCTAGCAAATTGCTGTTCTCTTGAAAGGCTTGTTTGAGGTAAACGCGTGAAGAAGAGGTATTCGCCAGAGTATACCAACCATCCGTTTCCTGACTGGTCAACTCACCTGTGACGGTTGATAATTGTTCAGGAAGGGCACTTTCTACTGCTTGCACGTAGTCATCAAAGGAACTGTGAATAAAGGTCACGTCAGGGAAGAGTTCATTGGCGACGCGAATGGCTTCACTCAAGTTTCGTTGAACGGGTTGGTGGTCACAGCCGTTCATCATCAACCATTGGTTGGTCGATGCATAGTCACGGACATCCGCCAATTTTTGTTTCCAGAAAGTCAAAGCTTCGTCTTTATCCACTGGAATTTCATTCCCATTACTGTACCAGTTGGCAAAGAGAATGCCCAGCACACGACTACCATCTGCCCCTTGCCAGTACATCTCAGAAAATTGAGAAGTGAATTGCTCATCTTCGAGGACTTGGTTGTCAAATCCGATTGGTTTGACACCGCGACCAAAGGCTGCTACGTGAATGCCTGATTTTTGAAGGATTTGAGGAGCTTGTCCCATATTTCCAAAGGTATCTGGGAAATAACCGATCTGCGTAGATTTGCCCCATTTGGCACATTCCGCTTGTCCAATCAAGGTATTGCGGACGTTAGCTTCACTGGAAATCAAGTAATCATCCTGCAAGATATAGAAGGGTCCAATCTTGAGTTTGCCTTCGTCGATATAACGCTGCACCTTGTCACGGTTTTCAGGGCGAATTTCTAAATAGTCATCAAGGACGATCGTTTGGCCATCCAAGTGGAAGCTCTTGAATTCAGGATCATTTTCAAAAAGATCAAAGAGATTGTCAAACAGTTCCACCAATTGCATGCGGTGGCTTTCAAAAGGTAGATACCACTCACGATCCCAGTGGCTGTGAGAGATGATATGTACAACAACATTTTCCATGAGTAAAACCTCATTCTAACTTAAATTTAAAAATGTATTTGTGATTCTTTGCAAGAATCTATTGAGCTAAGGCTCATTAGCGAATATCTAGGTAATCCAAGACCAATTCGCAGAACATCATGTTGGCCCATGAGAACCATTCACGCGAGTATTTAGTCGGATCATCTACGTGGAAGCTTTCGTGCATGACACCCGTGCCACCATCACAAGCAACCAACTGATCCAGCAAGAATTTCTTCTCAGCTTTATCTGTAGCTGTTAAACCTTGGATCGACAGGGCAATCGGCCAGATATAGCGGTAGAAAGTATGAGAACTTCCTAGCCCACTAGCGTATTCTCCTTGGTAGAAGTAGGGATTTTCAGGGCTGAGAATGGTGCGACGAGTTGCTTGATAGACCTCATCGTTCACATCACAGTAACCAAGATAGGGAGCAGCTAACAAACTTGGTACGTTAGGGTCATCCATGATGCTAGCATTTCCTAAACCGTCCACTTCAAAGGCATAGATCTTCTCGCCCTTGCTGTTAGTCGTGTAGGCGTAATTTTCGATCCCTTCTTGGATTTCAGCCTGCAGACGTTTGGCATCTGCAACGATACTCTCACTATCGGCTAGATTCAATTCTGCAAAGATTTCTTGGATATAACCTAAGACGACGACCGCAAACATATTTGACGGAATCAAGTAGCTATACTGACAGCAGTCATCACTCGGACGAAAGGCTGACCAGGTCATGCCTGTTACAGCAAAGTCAGGTCCAAAACCATCATTAACCAAAGTGTCTTCCTTACGGTCGGTATCACGAACAAAGCGATATGGTGAGTTCTTGTGGTCTTGCTCCACCGTCCAGAGATGAAGGATCTCCTTGGTCGCCGTAACAAAAGTTTCATCAAATTGGCTAGTCTCACCAGTTTCTTTCCAAAGGAGATAAGCCAATTGCAAGGGATAGCAAAGCGAATCCACTTCATACTTGCGTTCCCAAATCCAGCCATTGAGATCTGTATGGTCTGTTTCGTGGTGACCCTTCCAGTTTTCCTTAATATTAAAAGAGTTGGCATAGGGATCCTTGAGAATCAAAGTCATCTGGCGTTTAACCAAACCAGCAATGGTCTGGCGCAAACGAGGATCTCTTTTAGCCACATGAAGATAAGGTCTCAATTGAGCCGTTGAGTCACGCAACCACATAGCTGGGATATCTCCCGTCAGTACAAAAGTTGAGTCATCTTCTAAGATTTCAACTGTATTGTCTAAAGTGTCTGTATAGCAACGCTCAAAGACATCCACCCATTCAGGGTAATCCTTGGCACGTCTCTGCTACCTCATCCAGCCACTCTCTGACGATTTCTTTAGAATAAACCATAAACTATTTTGCCTCTTTCAAACAGAATTTTCATTTTCAGTATATAGCTTTTAGCCCAGAAAATATATACACAAATGTTAGTCATTATTCTACAAAATTGTTATATTTTGAAGTCATTTTCTAAAAGTATCCTTTTTCTGATATAATGTAGAAAACTACTGAAGGAAATCACTATGAAACCGATACTTGAAACCATTGATACCCGCTTTGGCACCGCTAGCAAGCATGCCTTTTCACGGGGAAATACCCTACCTTACACTGGAGTACCTTTTGGGATGAATTACTTTGTTCCACAAACTAGTGACCAGGAAGGGTCTTGGTTTTTTGATCCCCATCTTCCCATATTTCAGGGTATTCGACTAACCCATCAGCCTAGCCCTTGGATTGGTGATTATTCTTGGTTGCTACTGACTCCTGTTACAGGAGAAATCAGTGGCGACACCCTCTTCCATCGTCAGTCTTCTTATAACCTTGATCGTGCTATTTTCAATCCCCATTATCTCAGAATTTTTTCTGAGCGTTATCAGATTGAAACCCAACTCACACCTACTTGCTATGGGGCTTCTATTCAACTAAGACAGATACAAGGCAAGAAGCTCTCACTCTATCTGCATGCAGCTGATGATTTATCATTAGAGCAAGTAGATGAGCGTACTGTCAGCCTTGGTCAAAGCGGATTAACCGAAACCAACAAAAGTCCCCTCGTCATGTTTACTGCTCTCGCATTCTCTACGGATATTCTATCTATCAATCAAGTGGGGCAAGACTGGCGTATCGACTTGGCTGGAGCAGAAGCTCTAGTTCAACTAGCTACTTCTTTTATTTCCAAAGAACAGGCCCTCTTTAATCTGCCTAGAAAAGACTTTGAAGAAACGAAGTCAGAGGCTAAAGCAAGTTGGGAAGACCTTCTAGGCCGTTTTGATGTCGTGGAAACTGGCTCTGTAGACCGAACATTTTTTGATCACTGTCTTTATAGACTCTTTCTTTTCCCACAAACCTTCTATGAGGTAAATGAGCAAGGCGAGACTATTCATATAGACCTTGCTTCAGGAACGATCAAGCCTGGTCTGCTCTTTACCAACAATGGTTTTTGGGATACCTTCCGCACTTCATTCCCACTCTTTGCCTTGATTATTCCAGAGTACTATCGTCAGTTTCTTGAAGGTTTCCTCAATAGCTATAGAGATACCGGGTATCTCCCTAAGTGGCTGGCTCCTGACGAAAGAGGAATGATGCCTGGTACTTTGATTGATGGCCTTCTTGCAGATAGTGCCTGCAAGGATATGGCACCTGAGTTTGAAGAAGAATTTCTCAAAGCCATGATTGAAAC
>BNJS01001823.1_pt1 | contig 84588 bp, 116 predicted proteins | sample 8540461 | NCBI WGS metagenome assembly BNJS01 (sample SAMD00202454, study PRJDB9452) | human saliva metagenome | isolation source: human saliva | place: Japan
GATAATAAATATTGATAATTAAGTTCCTAGTATAGCACTTAGGGTTTCATAAAAATGATAATTACTATACAAAAAAATATATAGTTATTTATCATTTTCATTTGACTTTCAAAAAGAGCTGTATGATAATGAGAACATAAATTGAGGCAAGTGTCTTTCTAAATGATAATAAAAAGTTTAAATCTATGTATTCATGCATAAATAGGGTATATTTGTAATAAATGCTTTTCAGATCGGTCATTAGGTGATACAAGAATTCACAGAATAATCTTCTAGTGCTTTTAAAATAGTAGAGGTGGTCACTTGTTATCGATAGAATTAAAAATACTGATTTGTTTTATTTGGGCATTTATTGTGATTTTTTATTACTGCACTGATTATCGGTAATGAAAAAAAGGCCAAATGGTTCCAACGTAGAACTAAATATACTTGGTTTAATAGCCGAGGTTTTTTAGGGGAAGTATTATTCTTTGGCTATCAGTATTGTAGGCTATATTTTATATCTCATCTAATACAATCAGTGCATTTCTCTGAAGGGAGATGATGATGTATGGGTATTGCAGAACAAACCTTAATCGTCCTTGCAGTCATGGCTGTTTTATTCGTTACGGAAATTATTCCTTTAGCTATTACTTCTCTAGGCGGCGCAATTACTCTAGGCCTTATGGGTATTATTACTCCTAAGGTTGTATTCTCTGGTTTATCTGATAGTACAGTTGTGTTGTTCGCTGGTATGTTCGTTGTTGGTGCTGCATTGTTCTACACTGGTTTGGCTCAAAAAATTGGTGAAACAGTAGTATCTCATGCAGGTACTAGCGAAAATGGCTTAATGCTTGCGATCATGGTTGTTACAGCAACTATGTCTGCATTCTTGTCCAACACTGGTACAACAGCTGCTTTACTTCCAGTAGTTGTAGGTATCTGTGCTGTTGCGAAGATTCCTGCTTCTCGCCAATTGATGCCTTTAGCATTTGCTGCAGGTATCGGTGGTATCATTACAATGGTTGGTACACCTCCAAACATTATTGTAAGTGGTACATTAACTAAATTTGGTGAAAAACCATTTGGTTTCTTCGAATTTGCTTGGATCGGTATTCCTTTGACTATTGCTACTATCATTTCATGATGCTTATCGGTAAACATTTATTACCTAAACATGAAATTCAAGATGCTGGCGACGTTGAACAAGAAGTAGCTGCTGAAGATATTTCTAACGATCCTAAGAAACAATTATACTCTGGTCTTATTCTTTTAGGCGTAATCATCGCTATGATTTTAGGCGACTTCCTAAAAGGTTATGGTATTAATTTACCATTGAGCATGGTTGCAGTTATTGGCGCAATGCTTTGCGTATTAACTGGTTGCTTGAACGAAAAACAAGCGTACACATCCATTGACTGGGTAACAATCTTCTTATTCGCTGGTATGATGCCAGTGGCAACTGCACTTGACCAATCTGGTGCAGGTAAAATGATTGCTAATGCAGTAATCGGCGTTATGGGTTCTGATCCTAGCCCTTACTTTGCAACAGCAGTATTATTTGCATTGTCTTGTGTTATGACTCAATTTATGTCTAACACTGCATCTTGTGCATTATTGGCTCCTATCGGTATCTCTATTGCCCAAGGTATGGGCGCTGACCCTCATGCTGTATTGATGGCTATCGGCGTTGCTGCATCTTGTGCATTCGGTACACCTGTAGGTACACCTCCAAATACATTAGTACTTGGCCCTGGTCAATACAAATTTACAGACTATGTAAAAGCCGGCGTTCCATTGATTTTAGTTTGCTTCGTAGTAAGCTTAATTATTATCCCAATGGTATGGCCATTCTTCCCTGGTAAATAATAGGGGATAGGTTACTCTACTATAAGAGCACACACGAGGTCGAATCGTAAGATTCGGCCTCGTTTTTTGCTGTGTGCTTTTAGCTTGTATGATTTAAATATAGATTACATATTAGGGACATCAAAAGTAATATGAATTAAACTTATTTATACAATTAACTTTATGCAATTGACTACATTAAAAAGATATGATATAGTATATTGTATGATATGTAATTATATACTATTGAATAAGGAGGTCATATATGACAAAGAAAGATTTAATATGTTAGTTGGTTCTATTGGTGCATTTATTGGTGTATTTGTATTTTTAGCTTATATCCCACAAATTATTGCTAATCTTCAAGGTAATCCTAGTCAACCATGGCAGCCATTATTTGCAGCAGTATCTTGTTTGATCTGGGTATTATATGGTTGGACAAAATCACCTAAACGTGATTTTATCTTAATTGTACCTAACCTAGCAGGTGTAGTTTTAGGTACGCTAACATTCTTAACATCTTTCTAAGTGTTATATGTAGAAAATAAATAGTATTAATTTCTATGGTGAATAATAGGTCTATATTTAATAATAGTGAAGCTATTAAGTTGCTATATAAATATAAATTAGGTCGAATCGTATGATTCGGCCTTTTTAGAAGAGTAAAAACTTATCTGTTAAATTAAAATATTGATTAGCGATAAATTTACTATAATAAAAAAAATTATTTTTTTATGATAATGAATATTGATAATTAAATTCCTAGTATAGTACTAAGTATTTTTAATTAAAATGATAATTGGTGCATTCTCATTTATTGAGTATAATACTCAATAAATTAAATGAAAAATAATATCAAAATATAGATAAATGTAGGCTTTTTATGATAAAAAGGAACAATTATTATGCAAAAAAATATACATTTTTTTATCATTTTCATTTGACTTTCAATTAGAACTGTGTGATAATGAGAACATAAGTTGAGGCAAGTGCCTTTCTAAATGATAACAAAAGTTCTGATCTATATTTTTGACGGAGGTCCTAATTATGAGAGTTATTGCTGATGGTTGCATTAAATGTGGTTCTTGCGCATCTGTTTGCCCAGTTTCTGCTATTTCTGAAGGCGAAACTAAATACGAAATCAACGATACTTGCATCGATTGCGGTTCTTGCGAATCCGTTTGCCCAGTATCTGTAATTTCCGCTGAGTAATCACAAATAAAACACGCCCCTCATTGAGGGGCTTTTTATTTTGCCTAAAATTGTGTAACTTAGTATAATAGGACTATTAAGATATATATTATAGTAAGGGAGTTAATCTTGTTTTATATTGTACTCATTATTTGGCTTTTATTAGATCAATTATCTAAATATTATGTAATGAATCATTTTTTGTTAGGGGAATCGTTACCGGTTATTCCTAATGTATTCCATTTAACATATATTATTAATCGTGGTGCTGCTTTTGGTATGCTCGCAAATCAACGTTGGTTCTTTTTGCTCGTAGCGGTCATTTTACTTGGTGTATGTGCTTATTATTGGAAGCAATTGTCTAAAGGGCCTTGGACATTGCAAATCGGATCTGCTTTATTAGTTTCTGGCGCCATTGGTAATGGTATTGACCGTTATATGATTCACGGCGTTGTGGATTTCTTTGATTTCCGTGTATGGCCTATTTTTAATATTGCAGATATCGGTATTTGTGTAGGTGTAGCTTTTGTGGTGTATCATTTATTCACTGTGAAAGAAGACCATGAATAATCGATATTTTTAACGTGATGAAAGATTTTTGAAACTGTGGACATATATAATACGTAGCTATAGAGAGGTAAAGGATGAACGAATATATTGTTAGTGCTGAACAAGAAGGCATGAGACTAGATGTGTTTTTAACGGAACAGATGGAAGGTTCTCGTAGCTATATTCAAAGCTTAATTAAAGGCGGTCACGTTATCGTTGGTGGTAAAGTAGGTAAGGCTAATCTTCGTCTCACTCCTAACATGGTCATTCAGGTAGAGATTCCCGAACCTGAATCCGTAGAGGTAAAGCCTGAAGATATTCCATTAGATGTATTGTATGAAGATCATGATATTATCATCGTAAATAAAGCACGTGGTATGGTGGTGCACCCAGCGGTAGGTAACTATTCTGGTACACTTGTAAACGCCTTGTTATTCCATTGTAAAGATTTATCTGGTATCAATGGTGAAATTAGACCTGGCATCGTTCATCGTTTAGATAAAGATACATCTGGTGTTATGATGGCTGCCAAAAATGATGCTGCTCATATTGGATTGGCAGAACAAGTAAAAGAGCATTCCGCAAAACGTACATATTGGGCTCTTGTACAAGGTAATATTGTAGAAGAGAAGGGGACCATTAAGGCTCCTATTGGTCGACATCCTAAGGACCGTATGAAAATGGCGGTAGTCTTTGAAAATAGTAAAGATGCAGTTACTCATTTTAGAGTATTGGAGCGTTATGGTCATCAAACCTTGGTAGAGTGTAATCTAGAGACAGGTAGAACGCATCAAATTCGCGTTCATTTTGCTCATATTGGGCATCCTGTTGTTAATGACCCATTCTACGGCTATCGCCGTATGGATTTCCCTATTGAAGGGCAAGCGTTACATTCTCGCTCTTTAGATGTAAAACATCCGATTACGGGCGAAGACATGCATTTTGAGGCACCAGTACCAGCTGATTTTGAGGCGTGTTTGGAATTCGCTAAGACGTATCGCGAAGATAAACGAAAATAATCTGATAGAATACATTTTTGTACTTAGTTTACTACTTATTTGTATATAGGGGCATAGAGATATCTATGCTGTAAGGGCGTATATATGGAAAAGAAACGCTTACTGATGGACCAAGACGCTATTATGCGTGCTGTTCGTCGTATAAGTCATGAAATTTTAGAACACAATAAAGGTTTATCTGATGCGCTTATTGTAGGCATTGAACGACGTGGTGTTATCTTGGCAAAACGTTTACAAGCCGAAATTGAGCGCATTGAAGGCATACATATTGACTGTGAGTCTTTAAATGTTGCTATTTATCGTGATGATCGTGATGCCCGGCCTAAAGAAGGGGAGCCTTGTACGATTGATACGACGGAAAAGACGATTATCCTTGTGGATGATGTGCTATATACAGGTCGGACCATTCGTGCTGCCTTAAATGCATTGATGTCGGCAGGTAGACCTAAATCTATTCAATTAGCGGTGCTCGTCGATCGTGGTCATCGTGAACTACCTATTCGAGCAGATTATGTAGGTAAAAATATTCCTACGTCTCATCTTGAAAGCGTATGCGTTGCTGTCGCTGAACTAGATGGTGAAGAAGGGGTTACAATACAGTTATAACCTGTATTGTAACCCCTTTTTTAAGTTCACCTGTTTTGGGAAACTTTAGTTGTATAGATTTATAATAGAGTACATAAGTACTTGTAAAACAGTTACTTAATATATTGCGGTGTATAGGTATAGTCCTTATGACCTATACGATTACTTTCATTATGGAAGCATAAGGCTTGGATATCGGTAGCTAACGTGTCAATATGATGCATTGTTTGTCCTAATGCGCTTAGTTCATTAGCTGCTTTAACCCATTTTTGAATAAGTGGTATTTCGTATTCGTTACGGAGCCATTGACGACCTCGATCGTTAAAGGCTAATAGTCGAGCATATTGTGGGCCTTCTTCCATGGCGTTTTGTAATACATCTTTTGTTATACCTAGTGTGAGATAAGCGCCCATTCGTTGTAAGCGAGCATAGGTATAGCGCTTAGATTTAATTTCCTCTGTGGCCGCAGTCCAAGAGGACTGTTGAGCTGCTTTTGACCATAAATGCTCAATTCCTTCATTGAAATCACCAAATTTTTCTAGCTTTTTTGGCGTTGTACGCCGACTTAAGCTGTGTACCATATCATGGTAACGGTTGTAATTCACATAATTACCGTTTTCTATTACTTGAGTCATATCTGATGTAATGGATGGAGGAATAGTAGATTGAAGTTGAGAGGATGGATTACCAGTGCTAGTGTTAAATTGAGAGGATAGATTACCTATACTAGTGATAAGTTGACGCAATGCTGTGCCGGATGGCAATTCATCAGTAAGCGTTTCTTCGTGATGATTAGAAGTACGCAAATAGGTATGTATTCAAGCTTTACATTATATGCTAAGCCTGCGCGAATATATTCAAGGCCTAATAATGCATTTGGTGTATTGAGTATTTCCGTATCTAAAGCTTTGCGGAACGCCGCACCATAGGATATACCTTCGTTAATATAGGTACGCAACTGTTCTTGCGTACTTTCACAATCCATACGTTTGGCTATGTCTACGAGAGTATCTAAATCAGCCGTTTCAGAACCAAAGGAGAGTGCATCAATAGCGAGTGCTTTCACCATACGAATGGCACCAGTCCCAAATAATTGTGCGCTACCCGTGGAGTAGAGGGTAGGTAGTTCAATGACGATATCTGCACCACCGAGAATGGCCCATCGAGCGCGATCAAATTTGGAGAAAATCGCCGGTTCTCCCCGTTGTACAAAGGAGCCACTCATGATACAAATACGTAGAGCATCTGGATGTAGCTGTGCTAAGGTATGTAGTTGATGAGCGTGACCATTGTGAAATGGATTATATTCGCAGATAATACCGATTGTTTTCATAGAGACTCCTTTCATTAGTGATAGTGTAACAAAGCCTATAGATACTGTAAATAAATTTTAAGGATATGTAGATAAAAAGAGCCATTATGCGCATAAAATTGTGTGTTAATATAAAGTTTTTTGTAGATTTTCTTGGCTCTATAAGCTATAATTAACTGTAAATGCTGAATTGATGTGAGGTATATGATGAAACAAAATTGGAAACGTACATTACAAGGGGCTCTGCTCGGTGCTGCGCTACTAGCAATGGCGGGATGTGGGCTCAAATAATGTAATGGATACATATAGTTTTGGCCATCAAGTTATCCGTGCTGGTCAATCTGAGATTACCATCGCTTTGCCTTATGAAATGGGTAAAAGTACAAAAAATATGACTGATGATGGATATCCTATCGATATTTATGGGTCTGTTACAGAACATATGGTAATTGAAGTTGAAGCATTGCGTGCTGGTGAAAATAAACCATTACCTACAGTTGATGAATTCTTAAATCGTAGCAAATCTGAATTCACTAAATTGGGTGCAACCATCAAGGAAGAGTCTGTAGCATTGGGTGGAACATCTGCTAAGAAGTTAGATGTAACGTATGCAACGCAAGGGCAAACATTTAGATTTTCTCAATACGTATTCTTAGATCAAGGCGTATTGTGGAATATAATCTACCAATATCCTGAAAAGGATCAGGTAGGTGCTGATATCAGCAAAGAAATTCAAAACAAGATTCAAGTTACACAACAGAAAGAGGGTTAATCGATGAACGTATTAGTAGTTAACTGCGGTAGTTCTTCCTTGAAATATCAATTACTTGATATGACAACTGAAACAGAATTGGCAAAAGGTCTTTTTGAAAAGATTGGTGATCAAGACGCTATGTTCACTCACAAACGTCCAAACGCAGACAAATTAGAACGCGTTGAACCAATCTTGAACCATAAAGAAGCACTTCGTATTTTGCTTGATATTTTAGTTGATGCTGAATATGGTGTAATTAAGTCTATGGACGAAATCGACGCTGTTGGTCATCGTGTAGTACATGGCGGTGAAAAGTTTGCTGACTCCGTATTGATCACTCCAGCTGTTATGGATGCATTAGAAGAATGTAGCTCCTTGGCACCATTGCACAATCCTCCAAACATTCAAGGTATCGAAGCTTGCCAAGCTATCATGCCTAACGTACCACAAGTTGGTGTATTCGATACTGCATTCCACCAAACAATGCCTAAAGAAGCTTACATGTATGCGCTTCCTTACGAATACTATGAAGATTATGGCATCCGTCGTTACGGTTTCCATGGTACATCCCACAAATATGTTGCACAACGTTGCGCTGAATTGATGGGTAAACATATGTCTGATCTTCGCATCATTACATGTCACTTAGGTAACGGTTCCTCCTTGGCGGCAATCAAAGGCGGTCGTTCTATCGATACTACAATGGGCTTTACTCCATTGTCTGGTTTGATCATGGGTACTCGTACTGGTGATATTGACCCAGCTATCGTTCCATTCTTGATGAACAAAACTGGCATGAACTACGATGAAGTAGACACTATTATGAATAAAAAATCCGGTGTACTTGGTATTTCCGGTGTGTCCAATGACTTCCGTGTTATCGAAGAAGCAGCAGCTAATGGTAACAAACGTGCTCAATTAGCATTGAACATGTTCCATTACAAAGTTCGCCGCGTAATTGGTGCATTCGCAGCAGTTATGGGTGGCGTTGACGCTATCGTATTCACAGCTGGTATCGGTGAAAACGGTATCGGTAACCGTGATGCAATCTGCAATGGTTTAGAATACTTAGGTACTCGTATTGACTCCGAACGCAATAATGTTCGTGGTAAAGAACAAGAAATCAGTGCTGAAGGCTCCAAAGTTAAAATCTTCGTAATCCCTACAAATGAAGAAATCATGATTGCTCGCGATACTCAACGTATTACAGCAGCTTTGAAAAAATAATATAGTTCGTATTTGAACTAGGTGACTAATAGAGTCATTAAACCCCGTCTATATCTAAGATATAGACGGGGTTTTTGTAGTTTTTATGCATAGAATACCTTATAATAGGAAGTATAGTTATAAAGTAGTAGTTTCTTTTAAAGGGGTAAAGTATGACGGTATTATATGAAGAGAAGTCTCAGAGCGCCAAAAGTGCAGAGTTATTAGTAATGTGTTTTGTATTCTTATTGCTGTGTGCAGTAGCATATACAACGTATCGAAGTATTCAATTAAATACGGTATTATTAGCTGAGTATTTCATTGAAATTATGGCTATTATTGTTATTGTTAAACAAGCGGTTAGTCGATATACCTATATTTTGACAGATACAAAACTCATCATTGAAGAATCTTCTTTCTTTAGAAAACGTCATTTTGAAGTAGATTATGACATGATCGATGGGGTATTTAAGTTTGAGCGCGAGCTATTGTCGAATATTAAATATCGCTACAAATATAGAAAATGTTCCACCTCTGATCCACGTCCAATCTGGTCTTTGGTATATGCTATTGTAGAGGGCAATAAGGTTAAGAATGGTCGATTGTTGTTGAAAGCAGAAGATAGATTCTTTGAAATATTAGAAGAAAAAGTTCCAGGCCGTATTCGTGTGCCACAAGCAGATATCGTCTTTTATGCATCAGTTCGTGCTGATGCGGTAAAACATGGTGAAGATGTACAAGAATACTATAAAAAGTTAACAACACCTGAAAAGGATGGCCCTGATATTCTTGTTTAATTTACAGATATTTTCTAATGTATATTATCTAAATTAGTTGGAATGGTTTTATTTATAAAACGGTGAAATTAACTAAAATTTGTATACGATAAAGGAGTGTAAATGGCTGGATTATATTTGGCGAGCCAATCACCACGCAGAACTGAATTATTAACACAAGTTGGTATTGACCATACTGTAGTATCGAGTAGTTACGAAGAGCCTAATGAAGGTTACGATAGCCCTATTGAGATGGTAAAAGCTCAAGCTCTAGGTAAAGCTCGTTGTGCTGTAGGCATTCCTAAAGGTGGCATCGTACTAGGTGCAGATACTATTGTGGTCCTAGATAATGAAGTACTAGGTAAACCTCAAGATGAAGCTGATGCACGGCAAATGCTAGAACGTTTGTCGGGTCGATCTCATTCTGTAGTAACTGGCGTAGCACTGCTTATCAAAGGGGACGAAGTAGTATTTCACAATGAAACAAAGGTGTATTTCAAAGAATTAGCACCTTTTGAAATTGAATCTTATATTGCTAGTGGCGAGCCTATGGATAAGGCGGGTGCCTATGGAATTCAAGGTAAAGGGGCACTTTGGGTAGAGAAAATAGAAGGCTCTTATACTAATGTAGTAGGATTGCCAGTTGAGCATGTATACGACGAACTATGTAAAGCATTAGGAGCTAAATAAGTCTATCATTTTATAGCTATAATGTTATAATTGGCTGTGCTGTGCTGTGCTGTGCTGTGCTGTGCTGTGCTGTGCTGTGCTGTGCTGTGCTGTGCTGTACAAGAAATATATATAGAGAGTAGATGTGTTGGTTACTTGATTGATAGATGGGATAATCTTTTTGAATGGAGCGATTCTATGGAAGTACCAACAGTAAGTGTAAAAGACATGTTGCCATTTCAACGGCCCAGAGAGAAGTTTCTTACTCTTGGACCATCTCACCTGGCAATGGAGGAGTTATTAGCTATTTTATTGCGAACAGGTGTAAAGGGGCAGTCCGCCATATCACTGGCCAGTGATATTGTGCAATCCTTTGACGATGGTGTATATGGTCTCAATCGAATGACCGTTGAAAATCTCGTGAAAATTAAAGGTATTGGCACCGATAAAGCAGTGACCTTATGTGCAGCTCTTGAAATGGGAAGACGGCTTGGGGAGCTTAAAATTAAGGAAACATACCAAGATTTTTCGCAGCCTTTTGTCATAGCCCAATACGTAATGGAACGACTTCGCCATGAAGATGTAGAGCATGTGTGGGCTGCGATGCTCACATCGCGTAATAAGCTTATTCAGTTAGAGCATATTTCTAATGGTGGTCTAGTATCGAGCCTTGTAGAGCAACGGGCGGTCTTTAAAAAGGCCATAGCTTGTAACGCTGCGGCTATCATCTTGATTCATAACCATCCGTCAGGAGATAGTCGGCCTAGTGATGAAGATATACGCCTTACCAAGTTATTTGTTAGTGCTGGTCAATTTATGGGGATTCCCGTGCTTGATCATATTGTCATAGGGGACAATGAATTTACTAGCCTCAGTGAGATAGGTAAACTTAGCTAGGAGAATGAAATATTAGAAAACCATAAAATTTGAGGCTCATATATTAACAAAAAGCACTCATTTTGATATGTACCCCCTTTACCGGTTGTCCAGTAAAGGGGGTACATATCAAAATGAGTGCTTTTTACTATTTTTATGTATGACTTATGAGTACATGACGTATGCGTTATCAGTGCTTTTACCATAGGGAAAACCCTCTATATCAATGGAAAAAGTCTCTCTATCTATGGTAAAATGGAATGATGATGTAATGAAGGAGAAATTACTATGAGTTCCATTTTACCTACTCTAGGAAGAGATGTAAGTATAGATATTGGTTCCATACAAACGCGCCTCATGGGTGGGACGCGAGGAACCGTTATAAGCGAACCATCGATTATAGCAACAGATACAAAACAAGAAAAGGTAGTTGCCGTTGGGGATGAAGCAGCACGCCTTGTATTGCGCATGCCAGATATGTGGCGTCCTTTGACGCCTTTAAAAGACGGCTTTATCGTCGACTATCGTGTTATGCATACCATGCTTAACTATTTTTTAAATAAGGTTTCTAATGCGTTGCGTCGTGCTCGAGTTCTCGTAGGTGTTCCTTGTGGCATGACCGATGTTGAACAAAGAGCTATGATGGATGCTGTTATTCAAGCTGGTGCTCGAGAGGTATTCCTCATTGAAAGACCTGTAGCAGCAGGCATTGGTTGTGGGGTACCTATCTTTGAAGCCCGCGGATCTATGATTATTGATATCGGCGGCGGTACCGTTGATATGGGCATTGTTTCCTTAGGTGGCATTGTAGATAGTAAACCATACGCTTTGGAGGTTCTGATATTAATAATGCGCTTTTGCGTTACGTTCGAGAGTGCTTTGGTGTTATCGTATCAGATGAAACTATCTTAGATATTAAACATACCGTAGGTACTGCCATTGCTCCATTAGAGGATGCTGAGTATGCCTTCCAAGGTCGTGATATGATGAATGGCTTAGGTAGACGATGTGTAATACACCAATCAGAGGTATATCAAGTAATCAACGATTGTATTGCGGGCTTACTTGATGAAGTTAAGCAAATGATTCGTTCTGCAGCTCCTGAGATTGTAGCGGACATTATGCAACATGGCATTTGGTTAACCGGTGGTACTGCTAGACTAGCTGGTTTAGCCGATCGTATCGGCACTGAGTTAGGTGTGCCTGTTCACGTTCCAGAAGCGCCTGAAACAAAGGTCGTTGTGGGCCTTAACGGTGCATCTTCTGATTTAGTGAGCTTATCGCGTTTTATTGTAAATTCTAAGAATAGAAAGGGCCGAGACTAGTATGATACAGTCAGATAAAAAATTAATTATCGTCGTTGTCATTAGCTGTATCCTCTTGGCATTGCTCGGTTTTGCTTGGAAACAACGAACTAGTATTCCTTTTGTTACTGTTACTCTTGAAGGAATTACGACTCCTTTTGCCTATGGCTCTGCCCGTCTATTAGAGGGCGTACAAACAAGCTTTACGGTGCTGAATAACGCTATTTCTTCTACCATTGAAAGTGAAGCAGAAGCGTCTCGTAAAGCTGCATTAGAGCAAAAGGTTGTTAACTATGACGAGGTTGTAGCAGAAAATATTCGCCTGCGTCAACTTTTGAACTATAAGAGCAATCATCCAGAGTTTTCCATGACTTTGGCTGGCGTTATTACTAAGGATTACGGTACGTGGACAAATACTTTACCATCGATAAAGGTAGTGAAGAAGGCATGGCCGTAAATATGGCCGTCGTTGTGCCAAGTGGTGTAGTTGGTTTTATTACTGACGTGTATCCACACTCTGCTCGAGTTCAAACAATTCTTGACCCTCGTAGTGCAGTAGGCATTCTCGTACAGCGTCCCGAATCTCGTTTGTCTGGGGTTGTAAAAGGTAATGGTAATACCCCGCGCACACCGTCCATGGTGAACATCGCTCGCGATGGTGACGTATTGGTAGGGGATAAATTGATTACCTCTGGTTACGGCGGTATCTATCCTAAGGGGTTACCAGTAGGCAATGTGCAATCTATTGAAAATGATACAGAAGGCTTTGTAAAAAATGCAGTAGTTACACCAAGTGTTGATTTCCATCGCATTGAAGAGGTGTTCGTACTTACGTCATCCTCCCTTAGTGCACCGCAAAAGCCTGAACTTGAGCCTAAACTTGTACCTCAAACGCAACGAGATCAAGTAGAAGGGGTAAAGGGGGCCGTTAAACAATGACGCGTCTAGCTTTAGTCCTTTGTGGATTTTTAATTTACTTTATTCAGGCTCAATTGTTGCCTGCTATATTCCATACAAACTGGTTACCAAACTTAATTTTAACCATTACTGTTATGGTGACTCTTTTTAAAGGGCGTCGCATGGGCATCATGGTAGCCGTTGTAGGTGGTATCGTTCACGATGTACTGATATCTAACTTCTTTGGGCTCCATTTATTCCCCTATGTAATCGTGGTGTATCTCTTATCTGCAGTGAAACATCGCATTTATGAAGAACGTTGGTATTGGTCAAGCGCCATAGTGGCTATCTGTACATTATTAGATGGCTTGATTCGTAGCTTTATGATATTAGCTAGTGGTGGTGACTTACACCTTGGTGTATATCTATTACATATGGTCGTACCTGTTCTATTTTGGAATGGCGTATTGGGAGCTATTGTGCATGGCTTATTGTGGCGTAAAGAGGAACAGCAAGATTATATTTGGTAAGTTTGGTTAGGAGGTGAAAGAGTGCTAGAAGGCCTCTATAAACGGAAAAAAACGAGTCGCTTTGATGTACTCTTTTACATTGTAGCGGCCATATTTATAGTGTTAGCTCTGCGTTTGTTGACGTTGCAAATCTTGGCTGGTGGTTATTATCAAGCTAAGGCAGAAGGCAATCGATTGCGCATGGTTACAATGACAGCTGCTCGTGGTATTATGTACGATCGAAATGGTCAAATCTTAGTCGGTTCTAGACCAGCTTATACTATTTCTATTATGCCAACAGGCAAGGCCTTAGATGAAGGGGAAGTTGCCAAATTAGCAGCATTACTAAAAATGAAGCCTGAGGATATTACGAAGAAGGTGAATGACCACAAGTATGGTTATGAGCCAATTCGTATTGCCAACGATATTTCAATGGACGTAGTAACGACTATTGAGGAACACCGTCATGAATTACCAGGCGTAACGATTGATGTGGAGCCACTTCGTTATTATCCATATGAGACGATGGCATCTCAGCTCTTTGGCTATGTAGGGGAAGTGAGCGAGGAAGAATTAGAAGAGCTAAAACAGAAGGATCCGAATACCCTTGTTAGCGGCGGTACTATTCTAGGTCGTTCCGGTCTCGAAAAATTATACGATTCTATTTTGCGCGGCACCGATGGTGGTAAGCAGGTAGAGGTAGATGCTACAGGTCGCCCTGTGGCGGAGGTGGACCGGAAACATACGGTTCCCGGCTCTAATATTCATCTAACCATTGATGTGAATTTACAAAAGGCTGCAGAAGAAGCTGTTAAAAATCAACTCGATCAACTGCGGGCCCAAGGTATTCCAGCCCAAGGGGCTGCTGTAGTGGCCATGGACCCTAATACAGGCGCCATTTTAGCTATGGTTAGTGCTCCTGAGTTCAATCCAAACTGGTTTGCTAAAGGCATTACAACAGCTCAGTGGAATCAGCTTAATAACAATAAGAATCATCCTTTTGACAATAAGGTTATTTCTGGTGAGTATCCACCAGGTTCTCCGTTTAAGATTATTACGGGGACGGCTGCGCTAGATCTTAAAAAGGTTACGCCTGAAGAGATGATCTTTGATAGCGGTAAACATTGGCTTATTGATAAGCGTAATGCGGAAGGTGAAGCATTAGGTTGGCTTAACTTTAATAAAGCCCTTGCCAAGTCTGACAATGTTTACTTTTATGAAATGGGTAATCGCGTTGGCATAGAAGAGCTTGTAAAATATGCGGGCTATTTTGGTATTGGTGAAAAAACGGGTATCAATTTGGCGGGCGAGGCTGCTGGTAATATGGCAAGTCCTGCGTATAAGCGTAAAGTCTTTGATGAGGATTGGTATTTAGGGGAAACCTTTGATGCGGCTATCGGTCAGTCTTTCACCTTGGCTACGCCGTTACAAATGGCAGTTATGCTCAGTGAAGTCGCCAATGGTGGTATTAAATATCGACCATATGTGGTAAGTCGTATCGATAATAAGGATGGCACCCTAAAAGAGATCTTTTGGACCTGATAAATTAGGTATTCTACCAGTTCCTAAAAATATTATGGACCTCATTCGAGAAGGTTTGCGTGATGTTACTAATGAAGGCGGTACAGCAGGGGATTTATTTAAAGGATTTCCAATTAATGTAGCTGGTAAGACTGGGTACTGCGGAAAATGCACATGGCCGAGATCATGGCTGGTTCGTAGCCTATGCACCATATGATAAGCCACAAATTGTTGTGGTTGCACTTGTTGAACAAGGTAGCTTTGGTGCCGGTTCTGCAGGTCCTATCGTACGTGATGTATTGGCTGCGTACTTTAATGTACCAGTGAATAAGAAATCAAATGATACAAATAGTAAAAGTAACAAAGAAACCGCTACTGGGGCCAATACTGCTAATGGACAGAAGCCGCAGAATACGGTAACGAGTGGGCAACCAAGAAAGGATTAGTATGGGCGAAATCATCGGTGTTGTATCTGGTAAGGGTGGCGTAGGTAAAACTACTATTACCGCTTGCCTAGGTGCAGCCTTAAGCCATGCAGGGCATCGCGTATTGCTCTGCGATGGAGACTTTGGATTGCGCGATTTAGACCTTGTATTAGGTGTGGCAGATGAAATCATCTATGATGCACTTGATGCGAGTGAAGATAAAGACTATACAGATGACGCGATCGTATCAATCGCTGAAAACTTTAGATTTTTTACCTGCTAGTCAAAGTGCTCGCTGGGAAGATATAGGTCGCAAGAAATATAAAAAGTTAGTACGTCGCCTCTGCGATGTATATGATTATATTTCTAATCGATGCACCTGCAGGTATCGGCAAAGGGCATAGAGTCTATTTTAGACTTAGTCAGTCGCTGTATCGTTGTGACCCATCCTTTATGGGTGTCCTTGCGTAATGGGAGCTCGCATGATTCAAGTCTGTCAGGAACATAATATTCGTGACTATGCCATAGTATTTAATGCAGTGCCTATGGAAGGTGAGGACATCAATTTATATGATATGTTAGAGGTCCTACGCGCTGAATATGTAGGGGCTATGATTCCTTACGATGAAGATGTATTAACGTATACGCAAGACGGTCATTTATTAGACCTTGTTTCTACGGATCTAACATCAGTATTAGTACCTCTTGTCGATTATGTTGTGACTGGCGATTGTTGGGAAGATTACGATGTACAAAAGCAATTTGATGATTATGTAGCTAAAAAGAAAGCTAGTAAGGAGCAAGCAAGTACACCTAGTCTTGCTACAACAGGGGAAGTCAATCTTTGACGATTCTAGCCCATGTTCATTACATTAATCGCGGTGGTTGGACTACGCAACGATTGTTGGTACAAGGTAAGCAAAGCTTGTGGCGCCGCCGCAAGTTGAATTAGGTGGTATGATGTGGCAGAAAATATGGACAGATAGTGATTGGACTATCATCATATGCACTCTATTACTCGTTGGAATTGGCCTTACCGCTATTGGTAGTGCTACCCATGTGAATCAAGAGGCCATCGGATTTGGTAGTTTAGTAGTAAAACAGCTAGTATTCTTTTTAGCCAATGTAGCTGTTGTTATAGGCATGCAATTTATTGATTACCATCGCCTTAAAGGGTGGGGGAATATGATTTATGGTATTACTCTACTTATGTTAATAGCCGTTATGGCGGTTGGTACCTCTGCACTAGGGGCGCAGCGTTGGATTCAATTGGGGCCTATTACGATTCAGCCATCAGAATTTTCTAAACTATTGATGATTATCTGTATGGCAAAAATGCTAGAGCCTCGCATTGGTAAGTTAGACACCTTTAAGTCGCTACTCTTGCCAGTACTATACGTAGGTATTCCTATTGGGCTCGTATTCTTGCAACCTGACTTGGGGACGTCCCTCGTGTATATTGCAATTTTTGTAGGGATGCTCTTTATTTCTGGCATTAAAACGCGATTGATCAAAATTATTGCAGGTACGGCTTTTCTTTTGATGCCGTTAGGCTGGTTTGTACTGAAAGAATATCAAAAACAGCGTATTCTCGTATTCTTAAATCCAGATATTGATCCGTTTGGATCTGGGTATCATATTATTCAATCTAAGATTGCCATTGGTTCTGGTTTGATTTTTGGCAAAGGTATCTTTAATGGCACACAAAGTCAGTTGAACTTCTTGCCAGAAAACCATACGGATTTTATTTTCTCCGTTATTGGTGAAGAATTTGGCTTTGTAGGTTGTATCATAGTATTATTATTGCTCTTTATGCTTATTTATCGCAGCATTCAAGTGGCATATACGTGCAATGATAACTTTGGTATGTTATTAGCGACGGGGAATTGGCACGATGTTTGCCTTTGAGGTGCTGGTAAATGTAGGGATGACCATTGGTATCATGCCTGTAACGGGGATTCCATTGCCATTCCTAAGTTATGGTGTTAGTGCATTAACAACTAATATGCTGAGTATCGGTATTTTATTAAATATCGCTATGCAACGGACAAAATATATTTTTTAATATCCTTTCATAGGATTGATTGTGAAAGAAGTCTTTCAAAAGACGGAGGATGTATGGTTCAATTAGATACGTCATGGTTACAACATGTCCAAAAGCCCGCTCGTTATACCGGCGGCGAATATAACAGTATCGTAAAAGATCACAGTACTGTTGATGTAACGATGGCATTAGCTTTTCCTGATGTGTACGAAGTGGCAATGAGTCACTTGGGCATCAAAATTTTGTATGGTTTAATAAACCGTCGTGAAGATGCGGCGGCAGAGCGCGTATTTGCACCGTGGCACGATATGGAAGAAGAAATGCGCAAGCGCAATATTCCTCTATTTCTCCTTGGAAACGCGTACGCCTATTAAAGACTTTGATGTGTTAGCTTTTACACTTCAATACGAAATGAGCTTCACAAACATTCTAAATATGCTCGACTTAGCAGGCATTCCAATGTACGCTAAGGATCGCGATATGGATTTTCCATTATTAGTATGTGGCGGTCCATGTGCGTTTAACGTAGAGCCTATTGCAGATTTCTTTGATATCGTATCCCTCGGTGAATCTGAAGAGTGGGGCGATGAATTTGTTGATCTTTATAAAGCTGAAAAAGCAAAAGGATTCCCAGATGGTAAGGAAGGTTTTTTACGTAAAGTAGCTCAAATTCCTGGTACCTATTGTCCAGCGTTATACGATGTAGAATATACAGAACAAGGTGATTTTAAATCTATTACACCTCGCTTTGAAGAGGTGCCAGAGGCTGTGGCAAAACGCATCGTAGAAGATGTAGAAATGTGTTCTACCCTACAAAACCTGTAGTACCATTCTTGGATATCGTGCATGACCGCGCAGTACTAGAATTGTTCCGCGGCTGTACGCGGGGCTGCCGTTTCTGTCAGGCTGGTATGTTATACCGTCCTGTTCGTGAAAAGACGCCAGAGCGTTTGCTCCAAATTGCTAAGGATACGATTGCTAATACTGGTTATAATGAAATCTCTTTGATGAGCTTGAGCTCTGCGGATTATTCTAAATTGCCAGAGCTAGTAGACATGCTCATGGAAGAGTTCAAAGACAAACAAGTGAGTGTAAGCTTGCCATCCTTGCGCATCGATAGTTTCTCCATCGATATTGCGAAAAAGGTGCAACAAGTACGTAAGAGTGGTCTTACTTTTGCTCCTGAAGCGGGTACACAGCGCATGCGCGATGTTATCAACAAAGGCGTTAGCGAAGAAGACTTATTGGCAGCGTGTACAAATGCTTTCAAATCTGGGTGGAATACAGTTAAGCTGTACTTCATGATGGGCCTTCCTACTGAAACTGATGAGGACCTAGCAGGTATTGCTGATTTGGCTTATAAAGTGCTTGATTTGCATCGTGATATTACGGGTAAACGCAATGGTTCTGTAACTGTCAGCGTATCCTTCTTCGTACCAAAAACACATTCTCCATACCAATGGTATGGTCAACAAGATGTAGAGGAAATTCATCGTAAACAACGTTATTTAAAATCTCTCATCAATAATCGCAATATTTCCTATCATTACCATGATGGCTATACTGGCTACATGGAGGCTGCCTTTGCTCGTGGGGACCGCAGATTATCTGAAGTTCTTGTAAAAGCCTGGGAAGCGGGTTGTAAATTTGATGGTTGGACTGAGTTCTTCAACTATGAAACATGGTTGAAAGCCTTCGCTGACTGTGGTTTGGATCCAGCATACTATGCACGCCGTACACGTGACTTTGATGAGCCTTTACCTTGGGATCATCTAGACTGCACGGTAAGTAAAGCGTTCCTAAAACGCGAGTGGGAACAAGCGGTAGAAGCAAATCTTACAGGCGATTGCCGTCGAGCTCCATGTAAGGGCTGTAATGTATGCCCAGAGCTTGATACAGCTATTATTGATTATAAGGAGGGTGGCAGAGTTGAAAAAGTTACGTTTGGCCTTAAATAAAGGCGAAGAGTTGAGATTCTTGTCGCACCTTGATTATGCACAAGCTGTAGAGCGTATGATTCGCCGCGCAGAAATTAAAATGGCTTATTCCGAAGGCTTTAATCCACATATGAAAATTAGCTTCTCCTCCGCACTTGCTTTAGGCGTAACGGCAGCGGCTGAATATATCGATATGGATGTACTGGAAGAAGATTCTTTAGAGTCCATCATGGAGCGTTTAAACCGCGTAGCTCCTCCAGGTCTTGAAGTGCTAGATGGCAAAGAAATGCCTGAAAAGGTGAAAAAGATGATGGCTATCTGTAACTTTGCTATTTACGAAGTTACAGGTCCTGTAACGGATGAAAATGCTGATTGGGATGCATTGCTAAAACCTTTCAATGAAGCAACGGAAATTTCTTATGAAAAGGTAACGCCTAAGAAAACTCGTACCATTGATGTGAAAGAATTTGTAAAAGAACCTATCGTAGCATCTGTTAAGGATGGTATGGTAACCCTTACAATGGGCATCGGCATTTATCCGCAAGGCACAATCAAACCTAGTGAAGTATGGAACCTTGGTAAAGATCAATATAACTGGCCTATTACGACGGGCTATGAAATTCACCGTAAAGCCATTATGGTGGAAAACGAAGAAGGACGTTACACTCCATTGGAAATTAATTACTAATTCTTTTTACATAAATCTTTAAGCGGTTATATAAGCTTTAGTGATGTAAAATGAACTATATATTTTGAATTGAAAAGAAGGGAGGGATAGGATGCATAAAATTTTGGTCAATGTTATGCGTGAAGAAATCCGCATGGCTGTTATCGACGAAGAAGGGCAGTTAGTAGACTTTGTCTTAGAACGTACTGATGAATCTCATATGGCAAATCATATGTACAAAGGTACTGTTAAGAACGTACTTAACGGCATGCAAGCGGCCTTTATTGATATTGGAGGCTCTCAAAATGCATATTTGAACCTTCAACAAGGGAAGGAACAGAAAATCTTGCCACGCCTATCTGTGGGGCAACAAGTTCTTGTTCAAGTCGTAAAAGAGGAGATGCTCGGTAAAGGGGCTCGCGTTACTGCTGATGTGAGCCTTGCCGGTCGTTTTATGGTGCTTTTACCATATTCTGAAGGTATGCACATTTCTAAAAAGATTACCGATGAAGCGTTGCGAGCTAAGTTGCAAGAGTTAGCGGCACCATATGTGCAAGAAGGTTGCGGTTTTATCATTCGTACTGCAGCGGCTAAGGCTAGTGCTGATGAAATTGGACGAGATATGGACTACTTGTGGCGCACATGGCAACATGTGATAAAGCGCTTTAAGGTGGCTAAGAGCGGTACTGATCTCTATAGTGATGCGGACTTTTGGTTCCGTCTTGTGCGAGATTATGCGCACCGCAATGTAGAGGAAATCATCGTCGATTCCGATATGGGCGAATCTCGATTGATGGACCTCTTAGGTCATGGCCTACATCACAGCAAATTAAAGTGACACGCCATCGTGATAGCACACCTATCTTTAAAGCCAATCACATTGAACCTCAATTAGAAGATCTTATCTCTCGTGATATCAATCTTCCTTCTGGCGGCTCTATCCGCATTGATCATACAGAGGCACTTACCGTATTCGATGTGAACTCTGCTCATTATACTGGCAAATCCAATAAGCTTGAAGATCTGGCCTTCACCGTTAATAAAGAGGCGGCTAAAGAAATCTGTCGTCAATTGCGATTGCGAGACATAGGTGGGATTATCGTTGTCGATTTTATTGATATGAAAGATAAACAAAATCAACAAGAATTGTTGAAGGTCTTAAGTGCGCAAGCCAAGTTAGACAAGATGAAAACTGTAGTATGTGGTATTAGTTCACTTGGTCTCGTGGAAATGACGCGTAAGCGTGCGCGCCAAGGCTTGCAGACATTGATGTTCGATACTTGCCCTCAATGTGGAGGGACGGGATATATGTTGTCTGGTAGAACTGTATATATGCAGATTGTTCGACGTATCCGTGAATTGTTTAAATCAGGGCGTATTAAATCTAATCTAGAAATTGAAGTCCATCCAGAGGTAGCTCAATTTTTAACAAAGGCTGTTCTTGAGGACCTAGGTGATTCTATAGGGCGTAAGATTTCGATTGTGGTAAATCCACAAATTAGTCGCGAAGGCTATTCTTTGATGGCTGTCGCAGAATAAAGTAAGTAGTTTGTTGATAGAGGAATATTGTGTCAGTATTTGAAATTGTATTAATTAGCATGGGTCTTGCTATGGATGCCTTTGGCGTATCTATCGGTAAAGGGTTGTCCATGCCGGTAGGTGAGAATGGACGAAAAGTGACCTTAGCGTTTTTATTTGGGTTGTTTCAGTTTCTCATGCCCGTTATCGGTTGGCTCATTGGGCGCCAGTTTATCGATGTAATCGCCGATTGGGATCATTGGATTATCTTCGGTCTTCTCGGCTATTTAGGTATCGCTATGATTAGAGAGGGGCTTAGCGATGAAGATGATGAAGATGATGATAAAGCAGTTTTTAGGCGTTTGGGAAATGATGATGCTCTCCGTAGCCACCAGCCTTGATGCCATGGCTGTCGGTCTTACCTTTGCCTTCATGCCCATCAATGTATGGGAAGCATCTACTATGATCGGTGTTATTACCTTCGGTATTTCTTTAATTGGAGTATACTTAGGTAAATTTATGGGCCAGTTTGTTGGGAAATATGCAGATATTCTCGGTGGCGGTGTACTAATTCTCATCGGTACCAAAATACTTTTACAACATCTTGGGATTATCGGAGAATTTTAGAGGTTTGTATATATATGAAAGTATCAGAAACTGAAACTATTTATGTTGAATTTTGTTTGACATGGATAGGTAAATAGGATATACTATATCAGTATTAGTTCGGTTTACTGAACTTTGCAATCCGCGTGAAGCAGGTTTAAACGCCCGACCGAAGTTCGGGTCGGGATACCGAATTCAGCGAGTTCGATAACAAGGAGGTGTTCTCATGTACGCAATTATTAAAACTGGTGGTAAACAATATCGCGTTGCTGAAGGCGATGTAATTACTATCGAAAAATTGGAAGCAGCTGCTAACGAGTCCGTTACATTCGAAGAAGTTTTGACTGTAGTGAATGACGGCGACGTTAAAGTTGGCGCTCCTCTTGTAAACGGTGCAAAAGTTACAGGTACAGTTCTTGAGCATGGTAAAGGTAAAAAAATCTTAGTATTCAAATACAAAGCTAAATCCAACTACCGTCGTCGTCAAGGCCATCGTCAACCGTTCACAAAAGTTCGTATTGAATCTATCCAAGCTTAATTATGGTTTCCATTAGAATCCAGCGGAATAGTGATGATCAAGTCATTGGTTGTCACCTATCCGGTCATGCAGGATATGATGAGCATGGCTTCGATATCGTATGTGCTGCAGTGTCCGCCTTAACGGCAACGGCAATGTTAGGACTTAACCCAGATTGCTCAACAAGAAGGGGAATATACGAATAGCGAAGGTCGATGTGATATAGTTCTCTCTGGGACGATTAACCAGAGTGGACAGGATATTCTGGGGACTATGCTTCTCGGTCTAGAGGAAATTAGCCGTCAATATCCAGAGTTTGTCCAAATACACGAAATATAGGAGGTGAACTTAATGTTTACTTTTGATTTGCAATTGTTCGCACATAAAAAAGGTGTGTCCAGTACTCGTAACGGTCGTGACAGTGAATCTAAACGTCTTGGTGTTAAATGCCATGATGGTTCCATCGTAAAGAGCGGTAACATCATCGTTCGTCAACGTGGTACTCACTTCCACCCTGGTACTAACGTAGGTATCGGTCGTGATGACACTTTATTCGCACTTGTGCCTGGTAAAGTAGCATTCGAACGTGCTGGTCGTTACAACCGTAAAGTTAGCGTATACCCTGTAGAAGCTTAATTTTACAAAGACTATTAATCCCTAGTGGTTTTCCACTAGGGATTTTTGTATTTCTGTAGTATGTGTCTGATAGATATATTATAATTAAGCTTAGCATTATCATATTGGCAATGATATCATAATTAGAATCATTATGCTTAAGAATGCTAAATAACTAGCCACAGTGAGCCGATATTTTGCTTTTGATATACATATGACGAGATAGGGGGCATTATGACGCTGCTAGAATTATCTAACATATCTTATATTGTAAAAGACAAATCTATTATCCGTGATGTATCTTTATCGGTAAATCAAGGCGATTACATTACTATTATGGGTCCTTCTGGAAGTGGTAAAAGTACACTTTTAAAATTATGTAGTGATCTGATTAGTCCTTCATCGGGAACTATTACTTATAATGGTCGTCCCTTAACGGCTATAAATCCTGAATCTTATCGTAAAGAGGTGGGCTATTGCTTTCAAAGACCTTATTTGTTTGCGAAAACAGTACGTCGTAATATTCTATTTCCTTACGATATTCGCGGTTTAGAACCGGATATGAGTCGTATAGAATATCTCTTTAATCTACTACATATGCCACTAAATTATATGGAGCGCCGTAATGATGAGTTGTCTGGCGGTGAAATGCAACGAATATGCCTCATTCGAAGCCTTATTTTTGAGCCTAAAGTGTTGCTTTTAGACGAGGTTACGTCTGCCTTAGATGCGACGAATACATCTATTGTAGAAAATGTTATTGATGAGCTTCATAAAAAGGGAATCACCATTATCTCCATTACTCATGATGAAGAGCAAAGCTTGCGTACTGCAAATCGCCGCATCACTATCGTAGACGGTCAATTAGCTAAAGAGGAGGTACTGATATGAATCAGTTTCAAACTATTTCTGCTACTTCCTTATGCCTTGCATCTGTATTAGTGATTATCAGTATACTGATGTCTTATAGACAAGAGTTGAAGCTAGAAAAGGATATTTTCATCAGTGCTATACGTGCTACAGTTCAACTATTAGTCATTGGGTTTATTTTATCGTATATTTTTAGTACGGAAAGTCCAATATTTATTATTGGCTTACTTGGATTTATGGCTTTTAATGCGGCTTATAACTCAGCTAAACGAGGGCAAGGGATTCCGCATGCGTTATGGATTTCTTGGTTTGCTATCACCATTGGTGCATGGATAACCTTATCTATTTTATTGGTAACTGGCGTGCTTAGCTTTACTGCGTACCAATTGATTCCTGTTGGTGGTATGGTCATTAGTGGTGCTATGGTAGCGATTGGGCTTTGTTATCGTCAAATGCTATCAAATTTTGAATTGCGTAAACAAGAGGTGGAAATTAAATTAGCCTTGGGTAGTACACCTAAACAAGCTTCGAAAGCGATAGTTCGTGATGTTATAAAGACGGGTCTACAACCTACTGTAGATAGTGCCAAGACATTAGGTATCGTAGCGCTGCCGGGGATGATGACAGGCCTTATATTAGCGGGCATGCCTCCGTTAGAAGCTGTAAAATATCAAATGATCGTTACATTTATGTCGTTATCCACTATATCAATTTCTTGTTTTATTACGTGTCAATTAGCTTATAAAACATTTTTTAATAATCGAAATCAGTTAAATAAGTAGTTTTAGATATATTTATTTAACATCATAATTCACTAATAGAATATTTACTCAGTTTTTAGAGTGGTATCCGAAAGGGTACTACTCTTTTATTATAGTATGTCAAATTCCTATGTTTTTTAGTAGGAATAGTGGTATACTATATACAGTATCAGTGAAATGCCAGAAGACTGGTTGTCATATACTTTCATAAACCTAAAGAGGGGTGGCATTGCCACTAGAAAGAATTGAGGTAAGTACTATGTATGATGTAAATCTCCAAAGGCGGAGGAGTTTATTTCCCATCAGGAAATCCTTGATACTCTTGCTTATGCAGAGGAAAATAAGGAAAATCGGGAGTTGTTAGATGCTATTTTAGCAAAAGCTGCTACGTTTAAGGGGTTAAACCACAGAGAGGCAGCAGTTCTCTTAGAATGTCCGTTACCTGAATATAAGGAAAAGCTCTTTGCTTTAGCAAAAGAAATCAAGAAAGCCATATACGGTGATCGTATCGTATTATTTGCACCATTATATTTATCTAACTATTGTATCAATGGCTGCGTATACTGCCCGTATCACTCTAAAAACCGCGATATTAAACGTAAGAAGTTGACCCAAGACCAAATTAGGGAAGAGGTTATTGCTTTAGAAGCGATGGGCCATAAGCGTATCGTAATTGAGTCTGGTGAAGATCCTCTTAATAATCCACTTGAATATATTTTGGAATCCATTAAGACTATTTACAGTATTAAAAATAAAAATGGTGAAATCCGTCGTGTAAATGTAAATATTGCAGCTTGTTCCGTTGAGGACTACAAGAAATTACATGAAGCCGGTATTGGTACGTATACACTGTTCCAAGAAACATACAATAAAGAAAACTATGAAGCATTACATCCAACAGGCCCTAAGAGCGACTACGCCTACCATACAGAGGCGATGGACCGCGCTATGCAAGGTGGTATTGATGATGTTGGTATCGGTGTTCTTTACGGCTTAGAACATTATAAATATGATTTTGTAGGTTTGTTGATGCACGCAGAGCATTTAGAAGCAGTATTTGGTGTAGGGCCACATACTATTTCTGTACCTCGTATTTGTCCGGCTGATGATATTGATGTAGATGATTTCAGTAATGCAGTACCTGACGATGTATTTGAAAAAATTGTTGCTCTCATTCGTGTATCCACACCATATACAGGTATGATTATGTCCACACGCGAAACTCAAGAAATGCGTGAACGCGGATTGGCTCTTGGTATCTCCCAAATCAGCGGTGGCTCTCGTACTAGTGTAGGTGGTTACAAAGAAGAAGAGAAACCAGAAGATAATTCTGCTCAATTTGATCGTAGTGATACGCGTACATTAGATGAAATCGTAGATTGGTTATTAGACCTTGGTTATGTACCGAGCTTTCTGTACTGCATGTTATCGTGCAGGTAGAACAGGGGATCGGTTTCATGGCCCTTGCTAAATCCGGTCAAATTCACAACTGTTGCCAACCAAATGCGTTGATGACATTAAACGAATACATCATGGACTACGGTGATGAGAAGACTAAAGCTCATGGTGCGAAGGTTATCGAACAACAGTTAGAAAATATTAAAAATGATTTAGTTAAAGATAAAGCTAAAGCTTATATTGCACAGATGAAAGACGGCGAACGGGACTTCCGATTCTAGGTAATTCACTGATATAGAACCTCCTATTGATAATGGGAGGTTCTTTTTTGTTGAGAAAATGTCAAAAGTTAAATGAGAATAAAGTATATAAAATAGTTTATTTTATTCGTTTTTTAGGTTATAATAAATAAAAATGATAATGATAATACGTTAAATTCTAGAATAATATTGATTATAAACTACTGAGGGATATGATGATTAAGAAAAAACGTTGGCGCCTCTGTGAAGGTGATCGAGAAAAAGAAAATATCTTAATCCGTGAACTTGGTGTGAACCCTATTGTGGCTAAATTAATGGTGAATCGTCACATTGATGTTGACGAAGGTCGTCAGTTTTTACAAGGTACTTTGTCAGATTTGTTAGACCCATTCACGTTTAAAGGATATGGACGTGGCTGTTTCGCTAGTTCAGGAAACAATTGAAAGTCACAAACCAATCGTCATTTATGGCGATTATGATGTGGATGGTATTACTGCAACATCTGTACTCTATCGATTTTTAAAGAAATTAGGTGCAGATGTTACCTATTACATACCAGAACGTCAAAGCGAAGGGTATGGCCTCAATTTAGAGGCTTTAGAGCACCTTATAGAAACGGGGAACAGCTTTAGTGATTACCGTAGATTGCGGTATTAGTTCTTACGATATTGTCGAGGCTGTACGAGATCGTATCGATATGATTATTACAGATCATCATACGGCACCGGATATGATTCCACGGGCTAAGGCTGTTATCAATCACAAAGCAGAAAAGGATTGTCCATATAAGGATAAAAAAACTTTATCTGGCGTCGGTGTGGCTTTTTAAATTATGTCAAGCATTGTGGCTTACCAAGCATGGTGAATGGTATTTAGATGATTTAGATATCGTTGCTTTAGGTACTGTGGCGGACGTAGTGCCTTTGGTGGGTGAGAACCGCATCATCGTAAAAAGCAGGACTTGAGAAGATGAAATAGTCAGCCTAATTTAGGCATTAAAAAGCTCATCGATGTAGCGGGCCTACATGAGCGAACTATAACATCTGGGCATATTGGTTTCACCTTAGCACCTCGCCTGAATGCAGCTGGTCGTGTAACGCATGCTACGCGTGCTGTTGAACTACTCGTGACCGATGATGGTGATATAGCAGAGGCGATTGCTGAGGAATTGAACGAAACCAATCGTGAGCGACAAGAGCTAGAGCGTAATATCCACGAATTGGCTCGCATTGATGTGGCTAATCAAGGCCATAAAGCTGACTATGTAACTGTTGTAGCTGGTGAAGAGTGGCATCCTGGTGTCATCGGTATCGTCGCCTCTCGTCTCGTGGAGGAGTTTTATAAACCGACCTTAGTTATCAGCATTCATGATGGTGTTGGCAAAGGCTCTTGCCGTAGTATCGACGGTTTTAATATGTATGATGCGTTAAAGTCTTGTGAAGACCTTTTGCTACAGTTTGGTGGTCATTCTGCAGCAGCAGGCTTTAGCATTGACGCAAATCGCATTGACGAATTGCGAGAGCGTTTAACGGAGTATTGTAAAAAGATTGTTACTGCCGAGGAATATATTCCTGTAGTGGCCATTGATGCGGAACTACCTGTTGATGATATCGATGTTGATATTATTGACCGCGTATCAGCCCTTGAACCTTATGGGATGGCTAATAGCACACCGATTTTTGCTGTAATGGAAGCTACGGTACAAGATATTATGCTCATGGGGCAGTTAAAAAATCATTGTAAGGTGATTTTTGCAACCTCGAATGGAACCGTAGATGCTATCGCTTGGAATCGTCCAGACTTATTTAAATCTATATTTGTTGGTTCTGTTGTGAAAGTAGCCTTCTCCTTGCAAAAGAATGAATGGCAAGGTATGGTTTCTCCACAACTCATGATTCAAGCGATTGAGCCATTGACTGAAGAGCCCATAAAACTGACTACAGAAGGGCTTAGACAGATGTATGTTATTGTAAAACAGTCTATGCGCGGTCACAGTCAATCGCTTTATAATGTAGAACAAGATATATTGCGCCGTAAGCCGGCAGATCAAAATAATCGCAGTGCTCTTACATCTATCGATGTCTTTAAAGAATTGGGCATTGTTGAAGAATATACAAGTGATGATGGTCAATTAATGCTTAGATGGAATGCCATTGAAGGAAAATTAGATCTTGTCACATCCGTAACATTCCTTACTTATAGTGTATAGGAGGTGACACCATGACAACTGTAAATGAAGAAGGCAAAGCTTTGGTTGAACAAAGCACTTTTGATAAAGAGAAAGCCTTAGCTGAATTTATGGAGTATATCCATACGTATTTAACAGATGACGAGTGTAACCAAGTATTAAAGGCGTTTGAACTTGCTGATAAGGCTCATGAAGGTCAGTATAGAGCTTCTGGTGAACCTTATATCATGCATCCACTAGCTGTAGCTGATATTTTGGCACACTTACAAATCGACCATATTACGCTTATGGCAGCGCTTATGCATGATGTGGTTGAAGATACATCCTACTCCAAGGAAGATTTAGAGGAAATGTTTGGCTCTGAAGTAGCATTCCTTGTTGATGGGGTAACAAATTAAATCAATTCCAATATGAAACAAAAGAAGATCGCCAAATGGAAAATTATCGGAAGATGATTTTAGCGATGGCAAAGGACGTGCGCGTCGTTGTTATCAAATTGGGTGACCGTTTACATAATATGCGTACCTTAAAGCATATGCGCAGTGATAAACAAAAACGCATTGCTAAGGAAACGCTCGAAATCTTTGCTCCACTTGCGCATCGTCTCGGTATTTTCAATGTGAAATGGGAGTTAGAGGATTTATCCTTCCGCTATTTAGAACCGGAAAAATATTATGATCTCGTAGATCAAATGAAGCAAAAACGCCAAGTCCGTGAAGATATCGTTAATGATACGATGAGTCAACTCACTAAGGCTTTAGGTGAGGCTCATATTAAGGCAGATATCAAAGGCCGTCCTAAACACTTCTACAGTATTTACAAGAAGATGAAAAAGGACAATCGCGATTTGTCACAAATCTATGATTTGCTTGCAGTTCGCGTAATCGTTGATAGTATCCCTGATTGTTATGCGGTACTCGGTATTGCTCATAGCTTGTGGAAACCATTGCCATATCGATTTAAAGATTATATTTCCATGCCGAAATCCAATATGTATCAATCCTTGCATACTACTGTTATCGGTACCATGGGACAACCTGTAGAAATCCAAATTCGTACATGGGAAATGCATCGTGTATCCGAATACGGTGTTGCTGCTCACTGGCGGTATAAAGAAGGTAATAAAAACGGCGATAAAGAGTTCGACCAAAAGGTTGCTTGGTTGCGCCAAGTTCTAGAATGGCAAGATACAAGCAATCCAACAGAGCTCGTTAATGCTTTGAAATTAGACGTATTCTCCGGTGAAGTATTCGTATTTACACCGAAGGGGGATGTAGTTAAGCTGCCAATTGGTTCTGTACCATTAGACTTTGCCTATCGTGTTCATACCGATGTAGGTCATCGCTGTGTAGGTGCTAAGGTAAATGGCAAAATTGTACCGCTCGATTACACCTTGCAAAATGGTGATATCGTCGATATTATTACATCTAAAACGAGTAAACCAAGCCTTGATTGGCTTAACATTGTAGGTTCCTCTGAAAGTAAGAGTAAAATACGCAACTGGTTCAAGCGCGAAAATAAAGCTGAAAATATTGAAAAAGGCTTAGAAGCTCTTGAAAAAGAAGCGAAACGATTAAATTATAACTGGAAAGAATTGATTACCGATAATCGACTTCAACAGGTAACTAAACAGCTGAAAGCATGTACTGAAGAGGAAATGTTTGCTGCTTGTGGCTATGGCGGCATTCCTGTAAGCACTGTTCTCTTGCGTTTAATTGAACTCTATAAAAAATCTAAAGAAGCAGAAGAATCTAAACGCAGTACAGAGCAAATTCTTGAGAAATTAAAATCTCAAGGCCAAAAGAAAACGAAAAATGGCACTGGTGTCCTTGTAAAAGGAGAAGCTGGCGTTATGGTGCGGATGGCAAAATGCTGTAATCCTGTACCTGGGGACGATATTATCGGTTATATCACTCGCGGTCGTGGTGTTTCTGTACATCGCAGTGATTGTTGTAGCATAGGTCACACACCGGAAGATTTAGAGCGAATGATTGAGGTAGCTTGGGATGGAGCTTCTAGTGAATCCTTCCACGTAGGTATCGATATTCAAGCTTACGATCGGGCTGGTATTCTTATGGAAGTTATGGCTGTCCTTTCAGAGTTGAAAATTACCATTACCAATATCAATGCTAAGGTCCAAGAGGATACAAAAAATGTAAGTATTAATGTTACGGTTGATATCCGTGATATTTCACAATTAGATTTTGTAATGACTAAGTTGCGCCGTATTCGTGAAGTGTATACGGTACAACGTAGTAGAGGAGGGGCTTAATGAGCGAACAACAATTAGTGCTTATGCGCATGCCTTTAGGTCCACTAGGAACCAATTGCTATGTCATAGGCGATAAAGTGGTTGGTGAGGCTTTCATCATCGACCCTGCCACACCGGAAGTATTAGATGCGCTAAAGAAACATGACTTGAAGCCAAAAGCTATTTTGCTTACACATGGTCATGGTGACCATATTGGGGGCGTTCAAGACATTGTAAATGCTCATCATGTACCTGTATATGTGCATAAGGGTGATGTACCGTATTTATCTGATCCTGAGCTTAATCTCAGTGCCTATAGCAATCCTACGCCAATTAAAGTGAAGGCTGATATTATTGAGGTACAGCAAGGTGACCATATTACCTGTGGTGGTATTGACCTAGAAGTCTTAGAAACACCAGGGCATACGCCAGGTGGTGTGTGCTATTACATGGAAGGTCTTGTATTTGTAGGGGACACTCTCTTTAGAGATTCCGTAGGACGTACAGATTTTCCAAATGGATCATATGAGACGTTGATGGAATCCATCAAAACTCAGCTTTATAAACTGCCTAATAATACGATGGTATATCCTGGTCACGGGCCAGAAACCAATATAGAGTATGAAAAACAATACAACCCATTTGTTGGGCAGTAGGTTTGAATGAAGTATTTTTACAAATTGTAAAGGGGATAATTATTATGAACACAACATTAGAAAAATTAAAAGAACGCATTAAAGACAAAAAATACAAATTAACAACGCAACGTCAAACGATTTTACAAGCCTTCATCGATGCTGATGAAAATCATTTAAGTGCAGAAGACGTGTACGTGCTTGTAAAAGAAGTGGCTCCTGATATCGGCTTGGCTACTATTTACAGAACACTTGATCTCTTCACAGAACTAGATTTGTTGAAACGTCTTGATTTTGGCGATGGTCGTAACCGTTACGAATTGAACGACGAAGAGTTTGCTCATTTCCACCATCATTTGATCTGCGTAAAATGTGGCAAAGTATCCGAGTTTGAAGACGATATGCTTGAAACATTAGAGTCCATTATCGCTAAAAAATTGAACTTCCGCACTATCGATCATCAATTGAAAGTATATGGTTATTGCAGCGATTGCCAAAATCATATGTCTGAAGCAGAGCTTGAAAAATTAGACCGTATGGCTCATCACCATGCTTAATGGATATCTATATACGGGACCATTACCGCTTGGTTCTGTAGTGGCCCATAATTGTGGTGCTGCAGGCCTATTTTCTGACAAGGTGCATCCAGATGTTATCCTTGAATCTCACGAAGTCGATGGATTGTATACCTTAACAGTTACCATTGGTGAGACGGTTCAGACTTTTGAAGGCCCGGTTTCCTCTATGGGACGACGTCAAATAGGTCAAGCCTTACTGCGCTACTTGCGTGAATATCAAGGTTTACCAGCTGAGGCGCCTTGGGGGACTATGGTAGGCGTACGCCCTACAAAGCTACTACATAAATATATAGATACATATGGCTCTGTCCACGCAGCAACTCGTCACATTAGGGACGAGTTTTCTGTGTCTATGGAAAAGCTTGCTACACTGGGCTCTATCGGTGAGTATCAACGGCCATTTTTAGCCGATACAGACGATAAAAAGGTGAGTCTCTATTGTGGTATTCCTTTTTGTGACACCCGCTGTGTTTACTGCTCCTTTCCGTATGGACTCTATCAGGACTATGATGGTAAAAAGCCAATTTTTAACTGCCTTAGGCCGGGATATAGAGGATATGAAAACTATTGTTGAATCGTATGGTTTAACGGTAGATACCCTTTATATGGGTGGCGGTACTCCGACGGTGTTAGGGGATGACGACTTTCACAAAGTTCTAAAACAGCTATCTATACTTGTTCCAGAAGGTCATGAGTTTACCGTAGAAGCAGGGCGGCCAGATTCTGTGAATTTAGTAAAACTACGATCTATGTTAGAGCTAGGTGTAAATCGTATTAGCATTAATCCGCAAACTATGCAAGATGATATTTTGCGGCGCATTGGTCGTGGACATAGTGCACGTGATATTGATGAACTGTTACAATATGTAAAAGCAAATACATCTCTAGCGGTAAATATGGATTTTATTGCAGGCTTACCGCATCAAACGATGCAAAACATGATAGAGAATATGGATTATGTATGTCAAAATCTGCCGGAAAATGTTACAATTCATACGTTAGCATTAAAACGTGGAAGCCCGTTGTACGATTTACATATGCAAGATGATATTCCAGCGGAACACCTGGTAGCAGAAATGGTACAATATGGTAAAGAGCGTCTTGAAGCGGCTGGTTATGTGCCATATTATCTATATCGCCAACAATATATGAGAGGGCAGTTAGAGAATATCGGTTATACCTTACTAGGCAAAGCATGCGAATACAATATTCAGATTATGGAAGAGCGACAAAGTATTCTTTCCATGGGACCTGGTAGTTCATCTAAGTGGATGCGCGCCCCTGAATATCGGCAATTGAAACAGCATATGCCAAAGGATGTAGATGTTTACCACGCAACGATAGATGCACTATTAGAGAAACGACATAGAATTTGTGAAAAATTTTGGGAGGTTGTGTAATGGCTATTAGAAAACCAAGAGGTACACAAGACTTTTTGCCAGAACAGATGATAAACTGGCACTATATAGAACAACGTATGCGCGAGATTTGTAAAGTATACGGGTTCAATGAAATTCGCACACCTGCCTTTGAATATACTAAATTATTCTTGCGCGGCATCGGTGAAACTACAGATGTAGTAAAAAAAGAAATGTATACCTTTACTACAGTGATGAGGGCGGTGACTCTAGCTATACTTTGCGCCCTGAAAATACAGCATCTGCTGTGCGCGCATACTTAGAAAACAAAGTATATGGTAAAGAAGGCCTTACAAAATGGTATTACATGGGGCCTATGTTCCGACATGATAAACCACAAGCAGGGCCGGTACCGTCAATTCCACCAATTTGGTGCAGAGGTATTAGGTTCTCAATCTCCAGTGGTAGATAGCGAAGTTATCTGCATGGTAGTACAATTGCTGAAAGACTTTGGCCTTAAAGACCTCAATGTAGAGGTAAACTCTGTAGGTTGTCCAACATGTCGACCTGTATACCGTGAAAAACTAATTGCTTTCTTTGAACCTAAAAAAGAACAATTATGTAGTGATTGCCAAGAGCGTTTATACAAAAATCCATTGCGTATCTTGGACTGTAAAAATGAAACATGCAAATCTTTGTCCGTAGGTGCTCCTGAAATTCACGAACATTTATGTGGCGAGTGTCATGATCACTTCGAAGAATTGAAAACCTATTTATCTGCTGCTAATGTGCAATATACATTGAACCCTCGTCTCGTACGCGGTCTTGATTATTACACTAAAACAGCGTTTGAAGTGCAATATACTCCATTAGGTGCACAAAGTGCCGTAGCCGGTGGTGGCCGTTACGATGGCCTCGTAGAGGAACTCGATGGTCCTCATACGCCAGCGATTGGTTTTGCGATGGGCATGGAGCGTTTATTATTAGCTCTTGAAAAACAGAACTTATTGCCTAAACCAATTGTAGAGCCCGTTATATTCGTGGTATCTCTTGGTGATGCGGCTAAGGCAGAAGCTTTCAAACTTTGTCAAAAACTCCGCAGCCTAAACGTTCCAGTTGAAATGGATGGACAGGGTAAGAGTATGAAGGCACAATTAAAATATGCTGACAAAATTAAAGCAAAATATGTTATTATAATGGGTGACGATGAATTAGCTAATAACTCTCAGATAATTCGTTACATGTCAGCGAGTAAACAAGAGTATGTTAAGATTGATGAAATACTGAAACAAATTAATGATTGCTATAAGATGTTAAAACATGAAAATTCATTTAGATTAGAGGAATACAATGTTGATGAGACCTTTTATAAATATTGCTTTTTATTAGATACTAATCTTCTAGACTATATTGAATTATTCTTTAACAACCAAAACAATAGTCAATTATCTGTTAATAATTATGATATGCTAGGAATGCTACAAATACATTCTTTTGTTGAGAAGTTGTATTCTGATCATATAAAATTTAATAATTTAACTGATAGTGTGCCAACACATGAATCTTTTGAGCTTGAAAATTATAAAGAGTTTATTGCTGACTTAATTAGCTATAAAGTTGGATATAAATTTAAAAATCAGAAAGGATGACAATTAGAATGGAAACAATGCAAGGCTTACACCGTACGCACGGTTGTGGCACCATCTCTGAACAAGAGGTAGGTAAAGAGGTCGTATTATGTGGTTGGGTTGAACGCCGTCGTGACCATGGTGGTTTGATTTTCTTGGACTTACGCGATCGTTCTGGCGTAGTACAAATAGTAGCATCCCCAGATCATAACGTAGAATCTTTCCACAAAGCAGAGGATGTTCGTAATGAATATGTTCTTTGCGTGCGTGGTACTATCACAAAACGTGATGAAGCTGCTATCAATCCAAACCTTCCTACAGGTGCATATGAAATGTTCTGTGAAGAGTTGCGCGTATTGAACTCCGCTAAAACTCCTCCATTCTATATCCAAGATGATATCGATGTAGATGAAAATATTCGTTTGAAATATCGTTACCTTGACTTGCGTCGTCCAGAAATGCAACGCAACTTGATTTTTACGTCATAAAGTAACAAAAGCTATGCGCGACTTCTTCGATAGCCGCGATTTCTTGGAAATTGAAACACCAATGCTTACTAAATCTACACCTGAAGGTGCACGTGACTATTTAGTTCCTTCCCGTGTAAATGCTGGTACATTCTACGCGTTGCCTCAATCTCCACAAATCTTCAAACAAATCTTGATGGTTGCTGGTTATGAAAAATACTTCCAAATCGCTCGTTGCTTCCGCGATGAAGATTTGCGTGCAGACCGTCAACCTGAGTTCACTCAACTCGACTTGGAAATGTCCTTCGTAGACGAAGAAGACATCTACTCCATGCTTGAAGAAATGGTAGCTCATGTATTCAAAACTGCAATGGGCAAAGAAATCACGTTGCCTATGCCTCGTATCACATGGGACGAAGCAATGGATAAATATGGTTCTGATAAACCAGACCTTCGCTTCGATATGGCGTTTACTGATGTAACTGATCTTGTAAAAGATACAGAATTCAAAGTATTCCGCTCTGTAATCGACAATGGTGGCGTAGTTAAAGGTATCGTAGTACCTGGTGATGCTGGTATTCCTCGCCGTGAACTTGATGACCTCGTTGAATATGTAAACCGTTATGGTGCAAAAGGCCTTGCATGGGCTTGCTTCAACGAAGATGGTTCCATCAAGTCTCAAATTATGAAGTTCTTAGGTGAAGATACAATCCGCAATATCGGTGAAAAAATGGGCGCTAAAGGTGGCGACCTCGTATTGATGATTGCTGATAAACCTGCTACTGTGGCACGTGCATTAGGCGAATTGCGCCTTGAAATGGCACGCCGCATGAACATGATTGATCCTGATAAATTAGCATTCACATGGGTAACTGACTTCCCTATGTTCGAATATAACGAAGATGAAAAACGATATGTTGCAATGCACCATCCGTTCACAATGCCACGCCATGCGGATCTTGATAAATTAGAATCCGATCCTGGCAGCGTAAAAGCGATTGCTTATGACATGGTATTAAATGGCGTAGAAATCGGTGGCGGTTCCTTGCGTATTTACCAAGCTGACGTACAAGAAAAAGTATTCAAAGCAATTGGTTTATCTATCGAAGAAGCAAGATCCAAATTTGGCTTCATGCTTGATGCATTCCAATATGGTGCACCTCCTCATGCAGGCTGTGCATTCGGCTTAGATCGTCTTGTTATGTTAATGGCAAAACGTCAATCTATCCGCGACGTAATCGCATTCCCTAAAACACAATCTGCTTCTGACATCATGAGCCAAGCTCCATCTGAAGTAGAACCTAAGCAATTAAAAGAATTGCATATTAAACCAGATATTGAGGAAGAAGAAGAGCAATCTTTAGTGTAAAAACATAGGCAAGAATTGATTAAAATTGAAATGTCAAGTCTTGTTAATTACTAATCTTTCTGATACTATTTATGTATAAGATATCCCTGCCATGTGCGTGTGATATCGCAGTTTTGAGCCAACACATTTACTTCGGGAGTCCGGACTCTCGTCTGAACGTTACGCCCTTACGGGACAACCGCAGGATGAGGAGGACACCCACCTGCCCTAAGCAGGATCAAAACGCGGTACATTACGGCATGGTGGGGCTTTTTTTGCGTGTAAAAATAGCGTTAAAATATAAGAAATAGTTAATATATTATGGATTAATCAATTGTTAAGAACTTATGGATTGAGGTGAGAGAATGGATAGTTTATTTGATTTGACGCCTACAAATACATATGAGCCGCTTCCTGTGCGGATGCGTCCTACTAAATTAGATCATTTATATGGTCAGGAGAAGGCTGTAGGAAAGGGGACTTTCTTGCGTGCTATGGTAGAGAAGGATACTATACCATCCATGCTTTTTTATGGGCCTTGTGGAACGGGTAAAACTACATTAGCTGGCATTATTGCCAAGATGAGTAATAGTCATTTTGTAAATTTAAATGCTACTAATGCAGGCATTGGTGAATTGCGCACCATCATTGAAGATGCCCGTAAGCGTGTTCGTTCTTTGCAACAGCGAACTATTCTATTCCTCGATGAAATTCATCGTTTTAATAAAAGCCAACAAGATGTGCTGTTACCTTGTGTAGAGGATGGCACAATTATTCTTATTGGTGCCACCACAGAAAATCCGTTTTTTGAAGTTAATAGACCTCTTTTATCTCGATTGAGACTGATCACATTAGAGGCCCTTACACCAAAGGCTATCGGTCAAATTCTGCGTCGTGCTATTACCGATGAAGAGGTAGGTCTTGGTAAACGTCGTTTACAAGTAACCGACGAAGTACTAGAGGATGTAGGCATCTTCGTCAACGGTGATGGTCGGATGGCTCTCAATATTTTAGAACAAGCGGCAGCTATGGTTCCCGACGAAGGTACTATATCTATTGAGGTCCTTGAAAAGGTTGTAGGCCGTCGTATTTATACATATGACAAAAAAAGGTGATAGCCACTATGATACGATTTCTGCTTTTATTAAAAGTATGCGCGGCTCTGATGTACAAGCGACAGTGCATTATTTAGCTCGTATGATTGAAGCAGGGGAGGACCCGAACTTTATCGCTCGTCGTATCGTGATTTGTGCTGCTGAGGATGTAGGTCTTGCTGATCCACAAGCATTGATTTTGGCAAACGCTGCAGCTCAAGCGGCTCATATGGTAGGTTTTCCAGAGGCGCGTATTATATTGTCCGAGGCTGCATGTTATGTGGCGTTAGCTCCAAAAAGTAATTCTGCCTATATGGCAATCGATGCAGCTATTTCCGACGTGCGCCACAAGGATTGTGGGCAGGTACCAGATCATTTGAAGGATAGTCATTATAGTGGGGCTAGCAAATTAGGTCACGGGAAAGCCTATAAGTATGCTCATAACTATCCGAATGGCTATGTAAAACAACAATATTTACCGACACCTCTTGTAGATGCCACCTATTACAATGGCATAAAAAGAGGTAGAGAAGAACAATTGCTTAACGACTGGGAAGAACGTCGTAAAAGTTAACTAAATACTTCGATATATGCTATAATATAATGATAAGTTAATTTACTGTAATGTTATATAAGTAAGGGGTTTGTATAGATTTATGGCAGAAGAAAACACTTCCACCAAAAAACGCAACACACGCCGCAAGCGAACAAGTACAAAACAGCAATCAAAGTCTCAAGGCTTTTCTTTGCGCAGCGAAGTTAAAGGCCTTATTGTCATTGCCTTTGCAGTGATCTCTTTGCTCGGTTTCTTTGGTTTTGAGCTTGGTCTTGTTGGTCAAATTTTAACAGGTATATTCCGCTATGGCTTTGGTTTAGGTGGCATTATTCCTTGTTTATGCGTTTTCTGGGTAGGTTGGCGATTATTATATAAGGGCACATTTATTTCCTTTACAAAACGAGGCGTAGTAATGACCTTGTTTTTCCTATTCTTGTTAGCTCTTGTTCCATTGTGGCGTGTTCCTGAGGGGCAGGAACTCATTACTACACAATTGGCTAATCAAGGTGGTGTAGTAGGTGGCGCTATAGCAACATTTATGCGCACTTTATTAGGTAATTTAGGTGCAATTATTCTCGATGTGTTCTTGTTATTAGCCTTTGGTCTTCTTATTACTAGATTATCCTTGCGCAGTGGCTTACAAAAGGCAGCAGATAAAACTCAAGTAGGTTTAGATGTAGCAAAAGAAGTAGCTGCTGAGAAGGTGGCAGTTGCTAAGGAGGTCTTTGAGGACTGGAATGAGCAACGTAAAGAAGCTGCGGAACAACGTAAAGCCTATAACAGGGAAAAAGATACACGCTTTGAAGATGCTGCTGATCAAGCATTAGATAGCTTAGAAAAACGTGGTATTACTACCGATAGAGATGACTTTGAAACTGATACTTCTGTAGATGTGGAGCCTATACCAGACACAGTTACAACTGTAGAGCCGCCAAAAGCGCCTACATCTTGGAAGGAATTAGCTGAATTAGAAGCCCGTAATCGTGCAGCTGAGCAATTGGCTACTATTTCTGATGCATCTGGCGATGCTAAGACGTATGATGCTGATGATTTTGATCAATTTTCTGATACGCATCGATCTACTGGCGATGATTATGTGTATGTTCCAGATGAGGATTATACATATACACCAGACGAAGGCTATACTGATGAGTCTGAAGCAGCAAGAAAGACTGAAGAGGAAGAACCTGAATTTTCCTATCAAAATACAACGATTGGCCCATTGGAAACTAATCATGGGGCTATTGCGTCTGCCGTGCCAGGTACGGGTGCTGCTGCTAGTTCTGTAAGTGCTGGAGCCGGTATGGCCGGCATGGGCTTACAAGTGCCATCCATTATTAGCACTACAGAGGATACAGCCCAAGTTGCAGTATCTAAAGACGGTCAAATTCACCGTACTTACGATAGACCTTACCATTTCCCAAGCCTTGATATTTTGGCGAAAGGGAAGGGGAGTCAAAATAATGGGGAAGAAGTAGCTCACAATGCGATGATGCTTGAGAATGTATTGAGTAACTTCGGTATTACGGCTAAGGTTGTAAATGCTACACAAGGTCCGACCGTTACGCGTTATGAAATCGAGCCTGCTCCTGGGGTGAAAGGTTAGCCGTATCGTTAACTTTAACAGATGATATTGCTCTTAATTTAGCTGCCCAACATATTCGTATGGAGGCTCCAATCCCAGGTAAATCTGCTATCGGTATCGAGGTACCTAATAAGATAACTGAAGCCGTTCATTTGCGTGATGTTCTTTAGATTGTAGCGACTTTAAGGATGCTCGAGGTGGTATTCCTGTAGGTCTTGGTAAGGATATTGCAGGGAAACCTGTGATCACTGACCTTGCGAAGATGCCTCACTTGCTTGTAGCAGGTACGACTGGGTTCTGGTAAATCTGTATGTGTAAATACTTTGATTTCCAGTATTCTCTTTAGTCGTAAACCAGAAGAGGTTAAGCTTTTATTAATTGACCCTAAGATGGTTGAACTGTCTATTTACAATGGTATTCCCTCATTTGATGGCGCCAGTTGTAACAGATATGAAAAAAGCAGCAGCTGTATTGCGTTGGGCCGTTCGAGAAATGGAGGCGCGTTATAAAGCCTTTGCAGCATCTGGTAAACGTGATATTAAGAGCTATAATGAAGCACACCCTAAGGCGGCTATGCCGTTGATTGTACTGATTATCGACGAGTTGGCTGACCTTATGATGACTGCTCCAGATGACATTGAAGAATCCATTAGTCGTTTGGCACAAATGGCACGCGCTGCAGGTATCCACATGGTACTTGCCACACAACGTCCATCTGTTAATGTTATTACTGGCTCTATTAAAGCCAATGTACCAAGCCGTATTTCCTTTGCTGTAGGCTCTCAAATTGACTCCCGTACTATCCTCGATATGGCGGGGGCCGAGAAATTGCTAGGTAAAGGCGATATGTTGTTTGCTCCAATTGGTGCGAATAAACCAATTCGTGTACAAGGTGCATTTATCTCTGATGATGAGGTAGAAAAACTCGTAGAATTTGTGAAAGCTCAACGCGAGCCAGAGTATGATAATACGGTAACGCAAGAGGCAGAAAAGGAAGCTGAAAAAGAAACTTCCGATGATAATGATGTATACCGCGATGAATTATTAGAGCGTGCGGTAAATCTTGTTATGGAATCTGGTCAAGCCTCTGTATCTATGTTACAGCGTCGTTTCCGCATCGGTTATACCCGTGCAGCGCGCCTTGTAGATACAATGGAAGATCTTAAAATCGTTGGTCCTAGCATGGGCAGTAAGGCTCGAGAAATTTTGATGAGCCCTGAACAAGCGAAAGCTAGATATTTCTCTGATTCCACTGATGAGCAATAATTGAATGATTATGATATTACGTAGATTTAGAAAGGAACGAAAATGGCTGAATTAGGCGAAGAATTACGACGTGAACGGGTAAGACGTAATCTAACCTTTAAAGATGTGGAGCAAGTGTTACATATCAAAACAACCTATTTAGAGGCTATCGAAGATGGCAACTATGACATCATTCCTGGACAGGTCTACGTAAAAGGCTTTATTCGTAATTATGGCAATTACTTGGATCTCGATGGAGATCGTTTGGTGAAAAGCCTATCAAAGCCAAGTAGGGGATATTGATACCTTTTCTTTGCGCTCTGTGACGAGACAGAAAGCTCAGGCCACTCCAAATTTGGTGCAAAGCGAATTCGTTGAATACCAAACCTCTAAGAAGCGTATGTCCTTAGAGACGCGGCAACGAAAACGCCAACGTTCTATCGTTCAAGAACGTATTATTTTAGGCATTATTTTATTCTGTATGGCATTATTTTTACTATGGTTATTCCTTTTCTAATAGTTGATTAGGAATGATAGAAAGGCATTTACACAATCAATGGATAGATTTTTAGTAACAGAACCTTCGGATATGAAGGAACGAGGTTGGGCCGAATTAGATTTCGTTCTCATCAGTGGGGACGCCTATGTGGACCATCCCTCCTTTGCTCCTGCGGTTATCGGCAGATACCTAGAATCCAAAGGCTATCGTGTAGGCATTATAGATCAACCTGATTGGAATGATGTAGAGGCTTTTAAAAAACTAGGTAAACCGCGTCTAGCATCCCTTGTTACGGCAGGGAATTTAGACTCAATGCTCAATAAATTTACGGCGGCAAAGAAAATTCGTCGTCAAGATGATTACTCCCCAGGCGGTGAAGCTGGTCATCGTCCAGATCGTGCTACTTTGGTATATGCAAACCGCATGAAGGAGGCTTATAGTGATGTGCCTCTCATTATTGGGGGCATAGAGGCTTCCTTGCGCCGCTTTGGCCATTATGACTATTGGTCAGATACAGTGCGTCGCTCTATCTTAGTCGATTCTAAGGCGGATGTACTCGTTTACGGTATGGGTGAGCTTCAAATCGTCGAACTAGCTGATGCGTTAGATCAAGGCCGATTTAAAGAATCCTTACCGTCTATACGGGGGATTTGTTACATGGCAAAGGACATTCCTACCATTGATTATGTGGAGTGTCCATCTTATGAAGCTATTAAGGCTGACAAAATGGACTTTGCCGATGCGTTTCGCATCCAATATGATGAACAAGATCCGTTCTATGGCCGCATAGTGGTACAGAAGCATGGTGACCGATATTTGATTCAGAATACGCCTGCATTGCCATTGACACAAGAGGAAATGGATGGGGTGTATAATCTGCCCTATACTCGTAAATGGCATCCTAAATACGATGATAAAGGTGGCGTACCAGCCTTAAGCGAGGTACAGTTTAGCCTTGTGAGCCAACGTGGTTGTTTTGGCAGTTGTTCTTTCTGCGCTATTACAAACCATCAAGGTCGTATCATCCAAAATCGTAGTCATGAGTCGTTGATTGACGAAGCTCAGATGATGATTAATATGGATAACTTTAAGGGATATATTCACGATGTAGGGGGGCCTACCGCGAATTTCCGTCATTTAGCCTGTGATAAACAAGCTGTATATGGTGCTTGTAAAGGGCGTACTTGTGCGGCGCCAGAGCCTTGTGAAAATCTAAATACAAACCATGATGACTATATTGCTTTACTTCGTAAATTACGTAAGTTAAAAGGCGTAAAAAAGGTATTTGTTCGTTCTGGCTTACGTTATGACTATGTTCTAGCGGATAACAATAAAGATTTTGTCCGCGAGCTTTGTGAATTTCATGTAAGTGGACAACTAAAAGTAGCGCCAGAACATGTTTCTAAACGCGTTACCAACATGATGGGCAAGGCTGGAAAGGAAGAATTCCTCACCTTTCAAATCTTGGTTTGAAGAGGCTAATAAAAAACTTGGTAAAAAGCAATATTTAGTACCATACTTTTATGAGCTCTCATCCAGGCTGTGCCTTTGGAAGATGCTATCGAATTAGCGGAGTTTTTGCGTGATCACCACATGTACCCTGAACAAGTACAAGACTTTATTCCTACACCGGGTAGTCTGTCTACTTGTATGTACTATACAGGTATTAATCCCTTAGATGGAAAGCCTGTATATGTAGCTAAAAAGGGTAGAGATAAAGCTAAGCAACGCGCTTTGATGCAGTTTAAAAATATTGAAAACTATGACCTTGTTAAAGAGGCCCTCATAGAGGCTAATCGACGTGACTTAATTGGTTTTGGCCCAGAATGTTTAATTCCGCCACGTCCAATTGGTCGCAACACTAGTGAACAGCGTAGTAAGGGGAATACACGCTCTAAATCTGAAAGCTTAAGACATACGTCGAATAGCAAATCTAATGGACGAGGATCTTCTAATAGTCAATCTAGTTTTAGTAAGGGGAGACCATCTCGTAGTGGTATGACTAAAGGTCGTCCATCTAATAAAAGCCGTGGTGGTCGTTAATTATAGAGATTAGTTTTACTAGTTTCGTTGGGGATACGTTATGTCTTATAGGAGGCATATATGAAACGGTGGATTGCTCCGGGCGTTTTAGCCCTTTTTGTAGTAGGGATGTTGACCTACGGCATGAACTTTTACCATCAAGAACAAATCGAACAGGCAAAAGAGCCAGTTCGCGGTGAAATCACAGTCTACACAGACTTGCCAAATAATTTAACTACAATGCTAGCTGCTCGGTATGAAGTGGAACAAAATGTAAAGGTTACGATCATGCCTCTTACAGAGGATCAAATGGCACAACGGTCAGCGTCAACTGTAGCTGACACATCTGGCGATTTAGTACTCACCTCTGAGGATAATCTCGTTGTAGGTGCTAATACTGGTAAATATGCACCAATCGTTAATGAACGAATTGATGAAGTACGAGATACATTTAAAGATCCTAATGGCTACTGGGTTGGCCTTTGGTATGATCCTATCGTATTTGTTCAGAATGATACCTTCCATAATGGTATAGGTAAGTATATTACTACTTGGGAGACATTGGGAAAACAAGGTGACTGGTCTATTATTATGACGGACTTTGTAGCGTCTCAGAATGCAGCAAATTTGCTGTACAATATGGTGGAGTACAAAGGAGAACCAGAGGCTCTTGAATATTTGTATAGCTTGAAACCACATGTAGTACAACATGCTAAATTCCTATCTACTCCAGTACGCTTAACTGCATTGGGGGAGATAAATATTGGGATTGGTAACTTATCTGATGCAGCTCAGTATAATCGTCATGGGTATCCAATTAAGTTTCATATATCCCTAAAGATGGCACGTCTTACTATGTGACTGGTGCTGCGGTGTTAAAAAACTCAAAGCATAAAGCAGATAGTGTTGAATTTATTAATTGGTTGTTATCTACAAAAACGGCGAAAATATATGGAAGAAAATAATTTTACCTATATGTTCACCAATCCTGAAATGGATGAGCCGAAGGATTCTATGGGACAAGATTTAGTGCTATGGCCTGTGAATGGTGGCTATACTATGGAAGGTAAAAAGTTATTGTTAAATCACTGGGTTAGTCAAGTACGATTCCGTAAAGACTAAGTCCGTTGAATAGATCCTAGCAATAGGAAAAGAGATAGAGATAGAATCGAGTGAAGAAAGGATATAGAATGGGTAAGAAATTAGGGTATGTTAGCCTAGGTTGTGCTAAAAATTTAGTAGATACTGAAGTAATGTTAGGTTTGTTGAGAGACAATGGCTATACCATTACTGAAGACCTAAGCGAAGCAGACCTTATCGTTGTTAATACCTGCACTTTTATTGAGAAAGCCAAGGCTGAGTCTATTAATACCATCCTTGAGGTTGCTCAATATAAGGAAGATGGCCGTTTGTAAGGGACTTATTGTAGCAGGTTGTCTTAGCCAACAATATCAGGATGAATTATTCCAAGAAATTCCTGAAATTGATGCATTAATCGGTACTGGTGCATGGGACCAAATTATGGTAGCCGTTGATGCTATTGAGCATGGCAATCGTAGTTGTATTATGGAGAATATTACGAACATCTATGATGAACGCATGCCTCGCATTCAGACTACACCTCGTTACAGTGCATATGTAAAAGATTGCAGAAGGCTGTAATAATGGTTGTACTTTCTGTATTATTCCAAAGGTGCGTGGTGCATTCCGTAGCCGTACCATTGAGTCTATTAAAGCCGAAGTAGAACGCTTAGCAGCATCTGGTGTTAAAGAGGTCGTTCTTATCGCTCAAGATACGACTAGCTATGGTATTGACCTCAACGATGGTAAGCCATTGTTGACTACGTTGTTAAAAGAATTAACTACTGTAGAAGGCATCGAATGGATTCGTATGCTTTACTTATATCCAACATTCTTCTCTGATGAATTGTTAGATATTATCGTTAATGAGCCAAAACTTTGCAAATATGTAGACATTCCGTTGCAACATGTTAATAACGATATTTTGAAGCAAATGAATCGCCGCGATGATCGTAGTGATATTGAGCGTTTGCTTAAGAAAATTAGAAATGCTCCTACACATATTACATTGCGTACATCTATCATCGTTGGTTTCCCTGGTGAAACAGACGAGCAATTTGAGGAACTTTGCGACTTTGTAAAAGAAATCAAATTCGATAATATGGGTGTGTTTACCTACTCTCAAGAAGAAGGTACACCTGCAGGTGCTCGTGAAGACCAAGTCCCAGAAGAGATTAAAGAAGAACGTTATCACGTTCTTATGTCCATTCAAGCTGCTATCTCTGAAGAGAAATAATCGCGACTTAGAAGGTACCATTGATTATGCGATGGTCGAAGAAATTGAAGAAGGCGATAATAATACATTGCTTGCAAAAGGTCGTTTGAAATCTCAAGCTCCTGATGTAGACGGCAATATGTACATCGAAGACTGTGGCGAAGATATTAAACCTGGTGACATTCTCAAGGTACAAGTAGAACAAGGTTTTGCATACGACGTTGTAGCTACTGTTGTAGAATAATACACTTCGATATATTCGAGTGTGGAGGTGATCTGATGATTGTAGAACTTATTTCTACAGGCTCAGAATTATTGCTAGGCGATACAGTTAATACGAATGTATCTTGGCTAGCACAAGAGTTAAATAAATTAGGCTATACTATTGCTCATCAATCCGTAGTTGGCGATAATCCTAAGCGCATGGCAGAGGTCTTTCAGCTAGCTAGCACTACGGGCTGATATCGTGATTAGTACTGGCGGACTAGGACCAACGCAAGGAGATATTACACGAAATGTATTAGCCGATTCTATTGGACGACCTATTGTATTTAATCAAGAGGCTATGGATGAGGTTAAAAAATTCTTTGACCGTGTAAAACGTACCGTGCCGGATGCAAGTCGTCGAGAAGCGGAGTTGCCTGAAGGCGCAAACGTATTACATAATCCGGTAGGTGTGGCGCCTGGTGTTGTCGTAGAAGATGGGGACACTACATATATACTTTTACCTGGACCTCCTGGAGAAATGAAGGGGATGTTCCAAGAGGGCGTAGTACCTTATTTAGATAGTCGCTTCGGTTCGCAAGGTGTTGTTACATCCTATCGATATGGCGTATATGATATCCGTGAAATCGACCTAGAGAACACGTTGATGGATCTCATTAAGAATCAATCGAATCCGACCATAGCTTTACTCATTAAAAAGGGCTATATCGAGGTTCGTATTACCGCTAAGGCTGACACCTTAGAGGCAGCACAAGCGCTTCTCAATCCTTGGGATACTATTATTCGAGAACGATTAGGATCTCGGGTAGGCCGTGATTTGACGGTTTCTATGGAGGAAACCCTCGGTCGTGCTCTACTGGAGGAGCACAGTACGATTAGTACTGCTGAATCTTGTACTTCCGGTTTAGTTGGTAAATTACTAACTAATGTGAGTGGCAGTAGTGAGTACTACATGGGTGGTGTTATTTCGTATAGCAACGACATAAAACATCGTGTACTAAGTGTACCTCAAGACATGCTTGATACGTATGGTGCCGTAAGTGAACAAGTCGCTAAGGCTATGGCGGAAGGGGCAAGAGCTATTGGACAAACGACCTATGCTGTTTCTACGACGGGCATAGCCGGTCCCGGCGGTGGTAGTCCTGAGAAAGCCAGTTGGTCTTGTATGGTTTGGTGTTACTGGGCCACATGGCACCGTAGCTCATAAAGCAAATCTAATTGGCAATCGAGATGATATTAGACAAAGTGCAGCAGAGCTAGCACTATATTATGTGTATACTTATATAACAGAAAAGGGGAAATAAAATAATGGCTGTAGATGGCAGACAAGCAGCGTTGGATAACGCGTTAAAACAAATTGAAAAAGACTTTGGTAAAGGCGCTATTATGCGTCTTGGTGAAGCGGCTGATCGCATGAACGTAGAGGTTATCTCCTCCGGTTCTCTTGCTATCGATATCGCTGTTGGTGTAGGTGGGTTTCCCTCGTGGTCGTGTTATTGAAATCTACGGCCCAGAATCTTCTGGTAAAACAACAGTAGCACTTCATGCTGTAGCAGAAGCACAAAAACAAGGTGGCATTGCGGCATTTATTGATGCGGAGCATGCGATGGATCCAGTATATGCTCGTAACTTGGGCGTAGATATTAATAACTTATTGATTTCTCAACCAGACAATGGTGAGCAAGCTCTTGAAATTACAGAAGCTCTTGTTCGCAGTGGCGCTGTAGATATCGTCGTAGTTGACTCCGTTGCAGCTTTAGTTCCTAAAGCTGAAATCGAAGGCGAAATGGGCGATGCTCACGTAGGTTTACAAGCTCGTTTGATGAGTAAAGCATTGCGTAAATTGACTGGTATCATCAGTAAATCTAAAACTGTTGTTATCTTTATCAACCAATTGCGTGAAAAAGTAGGCGTAATGTTTGGTAACCCTGAAACGACAACTGGTGGTCGTGCGTTGAAATTCTATTCTTCCGTACGCCTCGATGTTCGTAAAGGTGAGTTAATTAAAGCTAATAACGAAAACGTTGGTGCCCGCACTAAAGTTAAAGTTGTTAAAAACAAAGTAGCACCTCCATTCAAAACAGCTGAATTCGATTTGATGTACGGCGAAGGTATCTCCAAAGCAGGTACGCTTATCGATATCGGTACAAATATGGAAATTATCAACAAATCTGGTGCATGGTATTCCTACAATGGGGAGCGTATGGGCCAAGGTAAAGAAGCTGCTAAACAGTACTTGCTCGATAACCCACAAGTAGCAGATGAAATCGATCGTATTATTCGCGATACATTGGCAGTAGGTACAGAAGAAATCGACGTAATCGGTGAAGAAGTAACTGAAGAAGTATAATCATGAGTGAAGAAACGATGCAAGCTGCTATGGATCAAGCGTATCGCTTCCTAGCTCAACGATTTCTTAGTTCCTATGAACTAACACAAAAAATGAGACGTAAACAATTCGAGGACCCAATCATTGAGCGGGTCCTTGAACGCCTTAGAGAGTATGACTATATCAACGATGATCGCTTATCTGAGCAGGTATTAGCGTACTTGATGAAAGAACAAAAATATGGGGCCTACATGATTAAACAAAAGATGAAACTTCGAGGGCTTGAGATTCCCTCAAGAAATTTCTTCTTATGATGAAGTAAAAGCGGCCTATCGAGTGGTGGAGAAAAAATTTGGCTCCATTCTCAATGAGGACCGCACTCCTCGTGTAAAAGTATTCAACTTTCTCAAATACAGAGGATTCTCAACAAGCACGATTCAAGTCGTATGTAATGATTTTTATGAATAAAGTACGCTTTTTGAGAGTCCTTACTAGGCTTGTAAAATCTTGACAGAAAGGGCTTTCAAGTCTAAAATTAAAAATAGCTTTATTTATTTATATGATGATAAGGCTAATTGATAATTTAATGCATGAAGGGCATAAAAAGGAGCATGAAAGCTCGATTTTGAGAATTTAAGAGGAGGTGAGACAGATTTTAGAGTATAGTCTAATTGCAGTGGTAATGGTACTGATTGGACTAGGGGTAGGCTATTTTTTAAGAAAAAATATTGCTGAAGGAAAACTGAATCAAGCTGAACAAGAGGCTGCACGCATCATCGCTAACGGTGAGCGCACAGCTGAGTCTAAAAAGAAAGAAGCTTTATTAGAAGCGAAAGAAGAAATTCATAAGCTCCGTTCCGATGTGGAACGAGAAAATAAAGATCGTCGTTCTGAACTTCAACGTATGGAACGCCGTATTCTTCAAAAAGAAGAATCTTTGGATAAAAAATTAGACAATATTGAGCACAAAGAGGAAGCTTTACATCGCAAAGAAGCTGAATTAGCCCAAAGCCGTGAAAAGGTAGAAGCTTTGTATGAAAAACAAATGGCAGAATTGGAACGCATTTCTGGCATGACTTTCGAAGAAGCGAAAAATATCTTGTTAACGAATGTAGAACAAGAAATCCGTCATGAAACGGCGATTATGGTTAAGGAAATGGAACAGCAAGCTAAGGATGACGCGGAGAAAAAAGCGAAAGAAATTATCTCCTCTGCAATCCAACGTTGCGCAGCTGACCATGTAGCGGAAACTACCGTATCCGTAGTGGCATTGCCTAATGATGAAATGAAAGGTCGCATTATCGGTCGTGAAGGCCGCAATATTCGCGCACTTGAAACATTAACAGGTATTGACTTGATTATCGATGATACACCAGAAGCAGTTATTCTTTCCGGTTTCGATCCAATTCGTCGTGAAGTGGCTCGTATCGCATTGGAAAAATTGATTGTAGACGGTCGTATCCATCCAGCTCGTATTGAAGAAATGGTTGGTAAGGCTCGTAAAGAGGTTGACCAAACTATTAAAGAGGCTGGTGAACAAGCGACATTTGAAGCTGATGTTCACGGCTTACATCCTGAAATCGTTAAGATTTTAGGTCGTTTGAAATATCGTACTAGTTACGGTCAAAACGTATTGAAACATTCCATCGAAGTATCTCATTTAGCAGGTTTAATGGCAGCTGAACTTGGCTGTGATGTAACATTGGCTAAACGAGGTGGCTTTAATTCATGATATCGGTAAAGCATTGGACCGCGAACTTGAGGGCTCTCATGTTCAAATCGGTGTTGATGTAGCTCGTAAATATCGTGAAAGCGCAGCAGTAATCAACTGTATTGGTGCTCATCATGGTGATGAAGAATTCCAAAGTGTTGAGGCTGTATTAGTAGCGGCTGCTGATGCTATCTCCGCAGCTCGTCCTGGAGCGCGTCGAGAAACATTAGAAAACTACTTGAAACGTTTATCTAAATTGGAAGAAATCGCTGAATCCTTCGAAGGCGTTGAAAAATGCTTTGCTATTCAAGCCGGTCGTGAGATTCGCGTTGTAGTAAAACCGGATAAGATTGATGAAGCTGAGTCTACATTACTCGTTCGGAATATCGTAAAACGCATCGAGTCTGAACTCGAATATCCAGGCCAAATCAAGGTCGTAATTATTCGTGAAACTCGCGTTGTGGATTACGCAAAATAATATGCAATAAGCGATAAGTATAGGCTGCAATGTTATCATTGCAGCCTATTGTTATCAAAATATTGGCAATGGTATCGTTTAATACGGCGTATAGGAATCCTTATGTATTTAGTTTGATAGATAAGGATTCCTATGATTCGTATTTGGCTTTTTACACTATTTTAACAATTTAACTAATTAAAATCTTTTACAAATAGAGGAGTTTTTATTTGTATATCGAATTAATATATATATGGGGAAGGAGGCGTTGGCTATGAGCCGATATTTTGAAAATGAGTTGATTGAACAAATCAAAGATGCTAATGATATCGTATCAGTTATATCCGAGCATGTAGCCTTAAAGAAACGCGGCAAGAACTATTGGGGTTGTTGTCCTTTCCATAATGAAAAAACGCCATCCTTTAGCGTTGCCCCTGAAAAGGGTTTTTATTATTGTTTTGGTTGCCATGCATCGGGGAATGTTATTAAATTCCTTATGGAGTTAGAACATTTAACCTTTGTAGAGGTACTAGAGCGGCTAGCTAATCGAGCTAAATATTCCATTGCCAGAGGCGAAGCTTTCACCTGAGCAGCGAGCTCGAGATGAAAGGCGTAAAAAACTATATGAAGCTTGTGATTTAGCAGCCACATTTTTCCATAACTGTCTCACACAAACCTCTATGGGAAAGGTGGGGCTCGATTATTTGAAGAAGCGGGGACTTACGAAGGAAACCATAGAACAGTTCAAGCTTGGATTTGCCCCTGATGGTTGGGACAAGTTATATCGTGCCTTCCATGAGCGCGGTATTGATGATTCAATTTTATTAGAGTTGAATCTGGTGCGTAAAAACCAAAAGGGACAATTCTATGATTTCTTTAGAAATCGTATTATGTTTCCTATAATGGATGGTAAAGGACGAGTAGTTGCCTTCGGTGGTCGTGTCATGGATGACAGCACACCAAAATATTTAAACTCTCCAGAGTCATCTATCTTCGAAAAGGGTAAAATACTATTTGCTTTTGATAAGGCGTACAAATCGATTCGTCAGGAGAGACAAGCCATTCTCGTAGAAGGGTATATGGATGTTATATCAGCCCATAACCATGGCGTTACGAATGTGGTGGCCTCTTTAGGGACTGCTTATACAAGAGATCATGGTCATATCTTGATGAGACAGGCTGATGAAATTGTATTAGCCTATGATATGGATGGTGCTGGGACGCCAAGCGGCTGCTAGGGCCATTGAATTATTACAAAATACGGACTTTAAGGTGCGTGTTCTCGCCATGCCAGATGGAAAGGATCCTGATGATTATGTACGTAATCATGGTGGGCAGGCATTTAAAGACTTAGTTGCAAAGGCTGTGAAGCCTCTCGATTATTTATTGAGTGAGTCTTTAATTAAGCACGATACTAACGATACTGAAGGAAAACAAGCCGTTATGGCTGATGTGTTCCCCTATATTGCAAATATAGATAGTCAAACACAGCGAGATGACGCATTAAAAACATTGGCACTGCCATTATGGCTTGATAATAGTAGCATATTTAGATACTTCCGAGATTATGTGAAAAAAGGACAAATTGAATTAGTAGATACTGCATCAGCACCTTTGCCAACACAGGATTTACCTAAGGGGGATGAGGAAAAATTATTGTCCTTAGCTTTTCACTGATGGGGAAATATTATCTCATATGATGAGCTATTTGCCGACTAGAAGACTTTCATAAAAAAAGTGAATATCGATGTATAATAGAAAAGATATTCTCCTTGTACAAGACAGAAGGTCGCTTAGATGAAACAGCGATTCAGTCTGTGTTTAACTCCCATCAGAGTATGATATTTACTCTAGATTGGTTGTGATGAGTGACGATAAATATAAGGTGCAAGTGCCTGGATTAATCCGCAAGATAAGACTCCATTCATTGCGTGAACAGTATAAAGCGCATTCAATTATGGCGGATCAACTAAAACGGGCAGGAGATTCGACGTTTATTAGCGAATTACATAAATGTCAGGAAATACAGAATTTAATTAGAGAATGGTCTAAGTAAACAATACTATAAAGGAGAGCGCTGTGGCTAAGAAAGTACAAAAAAGTCAAATAGAGGAGATTGTGGAACAACTTCTTGAAAAAGGCCGTAAGACCGGTGTGTTGACACAATCCGAGATTTCAGATGCTCTTCATGAGCAGGCGGAAATTACTGCAGAACAATTAGATGACATTTATACTACGTTAGGTAAATTAAATATTGAGGTTGTAGCTGACATCGATGCAGAAGATGTAGAAGAAACATCCAATCGAGCCAGAAGAAGATGCTGAAGAGGTTGTTAGTGAGAAGAGTATCTCCATCGACTTAAGCGTAGACTCTGGTGTTAATATCGATGATCCCAGTGCGTATGTACCTCAAAGAGATTGGTCGTGTTCCTTTGCTTTCTGCGGACGAAGAAATCGTTTTAGCAAAGCAAATTGAAGCTGGCGCAACAGAAGATGCTACATATAAAGATATTCAACTTGCCAAAAAGGCTAAGAAAAAATTGGTAGATGCTAACTTGCGCTTAGTTGTCAGTATCGCAAAACGCTATGTAGGTCGTGGTATGTTATTCTTGGATTTGATTCAAGAAGGTAACCTTGGTCTGATTAAAGCGGTTGATAAATTCGACTATACAAAAGGTTACAAATTCTCCACATATGCTACATGGTGGATTCGTCAAGCGATTACGCGTGCTATTGCGGACCAAGCTCGTACGATTCGTATTCCTGTACATATGGTAGAAACGATTAATAAATTGATTCGTATTTCTCGTCAGTTGTTGCAAGATAAAGGTCGCGAACCATTGCCTGAGGAAATTGCGGAAGGTATGGGGATTACTGTAGAGCGTGTGCGTGAAATCCAAAAAATCGCACAAGAGCCAGTATCCTTGGAAACTCCAATTGGTGAAGAAGAAGATTCCCATTTAGGGGACTTCATCGAAGACCAAGACGCAATTGCTCCAGATGATGCAGCTAGTTATATCTTGTTGCAAGAGCAAATTGAAGATGTATTTACATGCTTAACTGATCGTGAGCAACAAGTATTGATCTTGCGCTTTGGTTTGAAGGATGGTAAACCTCGTACATTAGAAGAAGTGGGTCAACACTTCAATGTTACTCGTGAACGTATCCGCCAAATCGAAGGTAAGGCGCTTACTAAATTGCGTAACCGCGGAAAACGCGATAAAATCAAAGACTTCTTATAAGATAAAGAATCTCGTAAGGGTTGTAATGCAGTGTTCTCAAGCACTGTGTTACAGCCCTTTTGTGTTAAAATAAAGATATGATTCATCGTTTTATGCCCATGAAACAGTCATAGAAATACGGTGTACCTTGACTTAGTACTAGCCTATTCGGTATAATTAATAAGCTAGAAACTAACTGTGGGCCTATAGCTCAGGGGTAGAGCAACCGGCTCATAACCGGTCGGTCCCTGGTTCGAACCCAGGTGGGCCCACCAATTATGTTGATATCTACCGTCCTTGAGAATTCAAGGGCGGTTATTTTTATATACTAATAGTAGAGGATATTATGGAACCTAGACCTATGATGGACCGCTTGGAAGCGGTGTTTCAATCGTGCCAAAGGCTCATGCTATTGCAGATATCGGTACTGATCATGGCTACTTAGCGGTAGAACTCATTAATCGTGGTCGTGCTAAATTTGTCATCGCTGGGGATGTGCATAAAGGACCGTTAGAGTCAGCAAAAGAATATGTTAAGTCCCGTGGGCTTGAGTCTAAGGTAGATTGCCGTTTAGGGGATGGTCTAAAGGTAACGGAGAAAGGCGAGCTAAATGGTGCCATCTGCTGTGGTATGGGCGGCTTTTTGATGCGCGATATTGTAGACGCAGGACCTGAGCCATTAGAGTTCTACGTGTTACAACCACAAAATGGGCAAAAAGAATTGCGTCAGTATATGGTGCAAAAGGGCTATGTTATCGTTCTTGAAATTATCGTTGAAGATGCAGGTAAATTATATACTGCATTTTTAGCGATTCGCGAAGATTGTGTAGAAAAGTATACTGGTACACCAATTCAAGAAAATGTGTATGCCGCATTGCCTGAAGAATCCTTATTGTGGTCTGTGGGGGCTCTTCTTGAACAGGAACGTCCACATCTTTGGAAGAAATACATTGACTATTTGATTTACCAACGCCAATGTGCACTAGATGGTATGACTGATAAATTGAGTCATACCGATAAATATAAGGAACTAGATGCTGAAGTGGCATTTCTTTGTAGTCTTTTAGAAAATAGATAAAAGGAAGTGAGTTATATGACAACGGTTCAACATGTTATTTCATTGATGGAACAATTGGCACCGCGTTCCTATGCTGAAACATGGGATAATGTAGGTCTTATGGTAGGTGATCGTAATGCAGTGGTCACAGGTGTATTAACGACCTTAGATGTTACAGAGGAAGCTATAGCCTATGCTATTGAACATAACTACAATATGATTGTTAGCCACCACCCATTAATCTTTAAAGGTTTAAAACAGTTATCATGCGATACGGTGCAAGGTCGTATGATTAATCAGTTGATTCAGCATAAGATTGCCGTTTATAGTGCTCATACAAATCTCGATATCGCACCAGGTGGTCTTAATGATATGTTGGCAAATCAATTAGGCCTTATTGACATAAAAGGTTTTGTTAAAACTGGTGAAGAAGTGCTATATAAGGTGACTACCTTTGTACCTGAAAGCTCTGCTGATGTGGTTCGTCATGCTATGGGGGCCGCAGGGGCAGGAAAAATTGGCAACTATGAGCACTGTAGCTTTAGTCTTCACGGTGAAGGTCGCTTCATCGGTAATGAAGCGTCTCATCCTGTCATCGGTGAAGCAGGTGTTTTAACGGTGGCACCTGAGGTACAAGTGAATGCTATCGTTGATGGTACTCATTTAAGCCAAGTGATTGAGTCTATGAAAGCAGCACATCCTTATGAAGAAGTGGCTTATGAAGTGGTGTCCTTAGTATCTCCTACAGCATCTACTCAGTATTTAGGTAGAGTTGGTCGCTTGCCAAATGCATTAAATTTAGATACATTCCGTGAATGGGTACAAGAAGCTTTACCATTGGCAAATATTCGCTTTGCAGGTATTGCACCTAGGAGATTCAATCTATTGCGTTATGCTCCGGAGCTGGTGCTGAATTTATTAAAGATGCAGCTCGTTTGCATGTGGATGCATATATTACAGGTGATGTGAAGTATCATGAGGCCCAAATGGCTAAGGAGTTAGGACTCCTTGTAGTTGATGCAGGGCATTTTGGTACAGAATCTATTGTAGCTGATGGTTTGCGAGATTATTTAATCGGAACAGGTCTTTCTATTCCTGTTCAAGCTTTCACAGAGCAAAATGATTTCTTCTTTTTATAATGTTGCATTTTCTTGCAACAAATAGCTTAGCTATGATAAACTGAATTGAAGCAAGTATGAAAGACGGTTGCGAGTCCATAGGACTCGAGGAAAGTCCGAGCTCCATAGGGCAGGATGCCAGATAACGTCTGGCGAGGGTGACCTTAGGGAAAGTGCCATAGAAAAGGAAACCGCCACGTCAGTGGTAAGGGTGGAAAGGTGAGGTAAGAGCTCACCAGCAGTCTGGTAACAGGCTGGCTCGGTAAACCCCATCCGGAGCAAGACCGAATAGGGAAGGGTTAAGGGTGGTCCCGCCTACCTTCCGGGTTGTGTCGCTCGAGCGTGCAGGCGACTGTACGCTAGAAAGATAATCGTCACCGCGCAAGCGGAACAGAACTCGGCTTATTGATTGCTTGCTTCCATATGTAGGATATAATTTATAGTAGTATATAAGATTGTAGATCTTTGTTAGGAGAACTTCATGGCAATTACAGCGATTACTAGTGTACAAGAATTTGATGAAAAAGTACTTGGATCTAAAGGTTTGGCTATTGTTGATTTTTGGGCTGCTTGGTGTGAGCCTTGCACTGTTATGCGTCCAGAGGTAGAAGCAGTGGCAGAACGCTTTAAAGGGCAAGTAGAATTCTTCAGCGTTGATGCGGAAGATAAAAATCTTCGTGGTATTTTATTGAAAGAAGACATCGATGGCATTCCATCTATGGTATTCTTCCGTGATGGCAAAATGCTTGATTCCCTTGTAGGTTACAAAAAAGCTGACGTGCTTGAGGCCCTAATTAAGGAAATCATGTAACAGACTAATAACTGTTAAAAAATTACAAAAACATAGCATACAGAGCTGTATATAAGAGAAATTACCTCTTATATACAGCTTTTTTGCTTAAATTCTATAGTTATTAGTTTTATAAAGTGTTATAATAAAGTAGTAAGAATGTGATTGTTATCATGAATTTTGAACTTTATCATCTGATAAAGTAAGCTTATAAAAATGATTGCTATCATATCGTTGTAGTTTATTAAGTAATATACATATATTGCGCAAAGTTGTTGTAAGGAGGCTATATTCCGTGAAGAATCGTGTAAACAGTCTATGGACACTCTTCCAAGAGCGCCGTTTGAGTCGACGCACATTTATGAAATCCTGTGTAGCACTCACCGCCATTTTAGTCTACCACCAACGATGTTAGACACCGTTGTTAAGGCTGCTGAAACAACTGAATTGCCTACGGTAATTTGGTTACATGGTCATGAATGTACTGGTTGTAGTGAATCTTTCATCCGTTCATCCTCTCCATTTACCTCTGATGTTATTTTGAACATGATTTCTCTTGAATATGATGATACTTTGTCTGCTGCCTCTGGTGCACCGTTAGAGGAACATCTAGAAAAAATCATCAAAGAAAAAGCTGGTAAATACATCTTGGCGGTTGAAGGTGGCGTGCCACTTGACGAAGATGGTGTTTACTGCACTGTAGGTGGTCGTACATTTAAACAATCCTTGTTAGAAGCGGCTAAAGGTGCTGCAGCGATCATCGAATATGGTTCTTGTGCTTCTTGGGGTGGCATCCAAGCGGCTAAACCAAATCCAACAAATACAGTATCTGTATCTTCTGTTGTATCTGGTAAACCAATTATTAAAGTTCCTGGCTGTCCTCCAATTCCAGAGGTTATGACTGGTGTAGTAATGCATTATGCATTGTTCGGTCAAATTCCACCTCTTGATGCACAAGGTCGTCCTAAACAATTTTATGGCAATCGTATTCACGATACATGCTACCGTCGTGCCTTCTTTGACTCTGGTCTATTCGTTGAGAAATTTGACGATGATGCATCCAAATCTGGTTGGTGCTTGTACAAAGTAGGTTGTCGTGGACCTCAAACATATAATTCTTGTGGTAACTTGCGTTGGTGGAATGGTTTGTCCTATCCAATTCAATCCGGTCACGGCTGTATTGGTTGCTCTGAAAAGGGCTTCTGGGATAATGACGTATTCTATAAACGCTTACCTGACATTCCATTAGCAAATACCATTACAACTGCTGATACAATTGGTACTGTAGCTGCTGTTGGCGCTACTACAGCGGTTATTGCTCATGGTGCTGCAACCCTTATTCGCAATAAATATCTTGATATTCAAGAGGAAAAACGCTTGAAAGAACAAGGTTTATGGGATGAAACGAAGCATAATAATGGAGGAGGTCACTAATGAAACGCGTAGTAGTAGATCCGATTTCCCGTATTGAAGGTCATTTACGGGTAGAAATAAAAGTTGATGAAGCAAGTGGTAAGGTAGAGGACGCATTGTCTTCTGGTACTGCTTGGCGTGGTATCGAGCTCGTTGCAAAAAACCGTGACCCTCGTGATTTATGGGCCTTTGTACAACGTATTTGTGGCGTATGTACAACCACACATGCTTTAGCATCTTTACGTGCTGTAGAGGATGCATTAGGTATTACGATTCCTAAGAATGCGAACTATATCCGCAATATTATGCATAGTTGTTTAGATGTACATGACCATATCGTGCATTTCTATCACTTACATGCTCTTGACTGGGTTAGCCCTGTAGCGGCTCTTAGTGCAGATCCAGCTAAAACAGCGCAATTACAAAATGACGTATTAGCTACTTATAATATTAGTGGTTTGGCTCCGGCCGAAACAGCATCTAAAGATTCTGCATATCCTAAGGAGTTCCCTAAAGCAACTACTGCGTATTTTCGCAGCAGTACAACAAAAGGTTAAGAAAATTGTTGAATCTGGCCAACTAGGTATTTTCTCTGCTCAATGGTGGGATCATCCAGATTATAATTTATTACCACCAGAGGTTCATTTGATGGCTGTATCCCATTATTTGAATATTCTTGACCGTCAACGTGATATCGTAATTCCTCACGTTGTATTTGGTGGTAAAAACCCTCATCCACATTACATTATTGGTGGTATGCCATGCGCTATCTCCATGAATGATATGAATGCGCCTATCAATACACAACGTCTTGCTGCAGTAGAACAATCTATTGCATTGACTAAAGACTTGGTAGATAACTTCTATGTACCCGATCTTTTAGCTATCGGCAAAATGTACGTAGAAAAAGGCATGATTGATGGCGGTGGTCTTGCGAAAAAACGCGTTATGTCTTATGGTGACTATCCTGACGATACTTATACAGGTATTTCTGATGGTGACTATCATAAAAAATGTATTGTTCGCTCTAATGGTGTAGTAGAAAACTTTGCATTAGGCGTAGATAAAGCTACATTTATCCCACTGGAAGGTAAGGACTTCATGGATCCTCAATACCTTAGTGAAGAGGTTGACCACTCTTGGTTCACATATCCAGATGGTACGAAAACACTTCATCCTATTGATGGTGTTACAGATCCTAAATTCACAGGTCCTAAATCTGGTACTAAAGAGAAATGGGAGTATCTTGACGAAGATAAAAAATACTCTTGGATTAAATCCCCTACTTTCAAAGGTAAAACTGCAGAGGTTGGTCCATTAGCAAAATATATCGTTGTATATACAAAAGTAAAACAAGGTATCATTAAAGAACCTACTTGGGCAGAAGCTATGATTGTTCGTCAAATCGATACAGTATCCCAAGTATTGGGCGTACCTGCACATGTATGGATGACAACTATGGTAGGTCGTACAGCATGTCGTGGTCTTGATGCACAAGTAGCGGCAAATATTAGCCAATACTTCTTTAATAAACTTGTATCCAATATCAAAAATGGTGATACTGCAGTAGCAGATATGACTAAGTTTGAACCAAATACATGGGAAAGATGCAAAAGGCGTTGGCCTTGTAGATGCGCCTCGTGGTGGTTTGGGTCACTGGATCCACATTAAAGATGGTCGCTCTGCAAACTATCAATGTATCGTACCGTCCACATGGAATGCTTGTCCTAAGACTGCAGCTAATGAACATGGTGCATACGAAGATTCCATGATTGATACAAAAGTAAAAATTGCAGATAAACCACTTGAGATTTTGAAGGTTATTCACTCCTTCGACCCATGTCTTGCCTGTGCAACCCATTTATACAATAAAAAAGGCGAAAAAATCGTTTCCGTCAATACTGATGCATTGTGTAAATAAAGGGTGGTGGACTTATGTTAATACATACTGACAAAAAGGCGTATGTCGTATTTAGTTTATGGCTGCGCATCTTCCACTGGACTATGGTACTTAGCGTAACAGCTTTATTCTGGACTGGTCTATATATTGGTGACCCAGGTTTTGCTGCCATAACAGGCAATCCGGAGCCAACCTTTGCAATTGATGGTTGGTTTTCTATGGAAACTATGCGCCGAATTCATTTCGGTGCAGGGGCAATTTTAACATTCTCCTTTATTTTCCGTATTGCGGCAGGTTTCTTTAATCGTGGTGATAGATTATTACCTAAATTCAACCAAAAACGATATTGGTATGGTCTTAAAGAAGCGATATTACACTATTTAATGATCCCTCAAAAACATGAACATCATTGGATTCGTAACTCTTTAGCGAGAACGGCCTATATGATGGTGTATATTATGTTCTTCTTTGAAATCGTTACAGGTGCTACCATGTACTCCATGATCGATCCAAATGGCTTCTTAGGCACTCTGTTGTCTCCTTTAGTTGGCCTATTTGGTGGGGAATATAATATTCATATGATTCATCACTACATTGCTTGGTGCTTCTTATTCTTTACTATTGTGCACGTGTACATGGCGTTCCGAGAAGACGTTATGGAGGAATCTGGTGAGGTATCCTCTATGGTTTCTGGTATGAAATACTATGCTCATGATCCAATCGATATTGAGGATCTCAATGGTAAACGCCGTCGTGGCGAACGTATTGAGAAACCATCCTTTACTACATATCGTCCAAGCAACCCTGACGATCCTAGAGAAAGAGAATTAAAGAATGATGACTGATACAAGTACTGAGTTCATCAGTGGCTTGGAACAATACGCGGACTCTGAGGGTCCGCGTATTGATTTAAGTAGCCTTTATGATGATGGAAATAATGAAATTGTTCTGCTTGGAGTAGGGAATATATTACTTACCGATGAAGGGCTTGGAGTACATGTTGTAAAAGACTTAAAAGAGTCTTTTGCTTTTACACCTGCCATTACCATTATTGATGGTGGCACTATGGGGATGGAATTACTGACCTATATGAGAGGTATGAAGAAAATCCTTCTCGTAGATGCAATTAATGGAGGGGAACCGCCTGGAACAGTTTATGAGTTCCCTCATAAAGAGTTAGAGCAATATTTTACTGAGCATATTTCTGTGCATGAAGTAGGTATGCAAGATATTTTACGTATCCGCGCCATTCAAGAGGAGCCTCTAGAGGATGCTGTAGTCATTGGTGTAGAGCCAGAATCCCTTGAGATTGGTTTTGAACCAAGCGAGGTTGTTCAACGGGCCTTACCAGAGGTAAAAGTCCGTGTCCTTAATGTACTTCGACAATGGGGCGTACAAGTAGAACCGAAATTATAGGAGTATATATGATTGAAAATTACAACAATGTAAGGGCTGTATTAAATGAATTGCGTTTAGCTCTTAAAAACTTGCGTGAGACTGGTGAAACCTATTCTATTTATATTGAAAAAACAGGCCTTACAGAGGAAGAACAAGTGGAAGTATTAGAAACCCTTGGACGTGGTCATATTACAATTAGTTTTAATGAAACTGATCAACCTGTAGAGTGGTATGAATCTCAATTCTCAGGGATTTGGATTGGTACCTTTAAAAATGGTCGCGACGACTCAATTTTGCACACTGTAGAGGTAGCAAAATATCCTATTGTTGCTGGTGCGTACGAAGAAGATATGGAAATGGCAGAAGAGGATTTACAATCCTGGATTGATGCTGCAGGACTATAATATAAAAGGACCTTTGAAGTGGATTCCCAACTTAAACATGATTTGGGAATCCATTTTATGTTGGACTTCCTTTTCATTTGTGGCTTTTTTATATAAGTGAAACATGTATTTTTATATAAGTGAAACATGTATCATTGTAAAAGTTATGAAATTGTATTATTATATAAAGCCTCTTTTTCTTTTTAAGAGAGTTTTGTGGAATAAAAAAATTTTAATTCATAATAGTGGGGCTAAATTAATAAAATAACCAAATTTTTATATGAATATAAAATGAATCAAGGGTGTTTTTGATGTGTTTGTTATCAAAAATTCTATCTGATATTTTGATTAACACTTTATAAAAAGTAGAAATAATCATTATTCCTTAATTTGGTAGAGAAATAAAATTATTTTTATAATTACCCGCATTGAGTAAAAATTTAGAATAAATGAATGTTTTTATTAATTTGTTATACTTATATATAAGCTAAATGAAGCGTGTTTTTTTAGTAATTTTTTTAAAAGTAGCTTAATTACTGGGTTTATAAGCAGAATTTTATCTATTGTTAACCTTAATAATTTGCCTTAATTTACTAATTAACATAAAATATGTGAGTAAAATACTTTGGAGGATTTATGTTACTTTCTATTGTAGTACCTGTATATAACGAAGAGGAAAACATAGCAATTTTCTATGAAGCCGTCACTGATGTTATGTCAGGTCTCACGTACGATTATGAACTAATCTACGTAGATGATGGATCTAGTGATTCGTCAGCTATGATATTACGTGAAATTGCATACAATGATAAACATGTGAAAGTGTTATTGCTTGCTCGTAATTTGGGCATCAGACAGCACTTACGTGTGGTCTTGATTATGCTCATGGCGATGCAGTTATTACAATGGACGGTGATATGCAGCATCCACCGGCATTGATTCCTGAACTTGTTCGGTTATGGGAATCGGGGTACGATGTGGTGCGCACCATTCGAGATTCAACTGAGGACGCTAGTTGGGCCAAATCTTTCACGTCTAAGTATTATTACAAGCTAATGAACAAGATGGCTGATGTTCCTATTGTGGAAGGTGGATCTGATTTCCGCCTCATGAATAGTAAAGCATTAGGCACGTTGAAACGGTTTAGAGAACATGGTCGTTTCTTGCGCGGTATTGTTGGAGCCTTAGGGTATAGACAAGCTGAGTTGCACTTTGTAGCTCCACCTCGATTTGCAGGGGTTTCAAAGTTTAGTGTGCGCAAAATGATTCGATTTGCTCTCGATGGGGTAACAGCCTTTTCAAGGGTTCCTTTACGGGCCGCTTTATATGTGGGTGTACTCTGTGGTGGTATGAGCTTCTTGCTTATCTTACATCTGTTGTATGTATACATTACAGGACAAGCCTTGAATGGGTGGACTACGTTAGGCGTATCCATTTTGTTTATTGGGGGGATTCAACTCGTCGGACTGGGAATTATTGGCGAGTATGTAGGTCGTATTTTTGAAGAGGTGAAGCAACGGCCTTTGTATTGGGTTAAGTCAGCTATAAATTTTGAAGAGCATGAAGAGGCTCCGTTACTCGGACCTAGTAGTGCAGATGTATTTATGGCATCAGAGACTTATACTCACAAACGCAAAGAAGACTAGCTGTATTTGTAGATGCAAATAAATAGACGGTTAGTATATTTTGAATAAATAACTTACTTTAAAAGTTTGGAAAGGAAGCATATGAAGTCAAAATATAGTAAGGTTAAAATAACGGCATTAACATTAACTTTTGTGTGTGCCACAACAGCCATGGTTGGCGCAACAACATTACAATATGGTGATAAGGGCAAAAGTGTTACAGCGGTTCAACAACAACTAATTAAGCACGGTTATAATGCTACAGACAAAAATGGTGTATATGGTAAGGAAACGAAATGGGCAGTTCGTCTGTTCCAACAAGATCGTGGCCTTCCAGTGGACGGTATCGTAGGTCCTGCTACGTATAACGCATTGATGGGTGCTCCTCGTTCTACGAAGGCAGTATTGACTCAAAATGCAGCGACTAAAGCAGTAGCAACGAAATCCGCTTTCACAAACAATAATGCGACATCTCGTCGTATTGCTGGTCAATCCATTAATGGCAAAAACGTTAAATTAAATAATATTGCGAAAAATGAAACACCTAGCAGCATTCATGCTATCTTGGCAGAAGCTGACAAATACCGTGGTGTACCATATGTATTTGGCGGTACGACTCCAAGTGGTTTCGACTGCTCTGGTTACGTTAAATATGTATTCGAAAAACAAGGTATTTCCTTACCTCGTTTGGCGGACGAACAATATAACGTAGGTGTTGAGGTTTCTCGTGCGAACTTGAAAGCAGGGGATTTGGTATTCTTCGAAACATATGAGCCAGGTCCATCTCATTCCGGTATCTATATTGGCGATGGCAAGTTCATCAGCGCCACTTCCAGTCGTGGTGTTGCAGTAGCAGACCTTGATACAGGATATTGGGGCGAACGCTACATCGGCGCGAAACGCGTTGTGCGCTAATTTAATAACTAGCTATAAAAGAGGCTATACGAATCAATTATGTTCTGTTGATTTGTATAACCTCTTTTTCTCATTTCTAGAAATATTGAATTCTATCCTTGTATTTGCTATTGTGAAAGTCGGTAAATTCCGCATAATCTCAATGTTTTTAATAGATTTTATGTCGTTTTTACGATATAATGAAGAGTAAATAATTTTAGGAGGAATATACACATGAAGGGTAATGAGCTGCGTCAAGCATATTTGCAGTTTTTTGAAAGTAAAGGACATTTAAAATTAGATACTTTTTCTCTTATACCAGAAAATGATCCATCTTTATTATTGATCGGGGCAGGTATGGCGCCATTAAAGCCTTTCTTTACAGGGAAACTGGTACCTCCTTGTCGTCGTATTACAACAAGCCAAACATGTATGCGTACAGGTGACCTTGAGAACGTAGGTCGCACAGCGCGTCACCATACATTCTTTGAAATGCTTGGTAACTTCTCTTTTGGTGATTACTTCAAAAAAGAAGCTATCCATTGGGCATGGGAGTTCTTAACTGAGGTTATTAAACTCGATAAAAATAGATTATACGTTACTGTATATCCAGATGACCAAGAGGCATATGATACTTGGCATAAAGAGTGTGGAGTAGAAGAAAGCCACATTTCTCGCTTAGAAGACAACTTCTGGGAAATCGGTGAAGGCCCATGTGGTCCAGATAGCGAAATCTTCTTTGACCAAGGTCCTGAACATGGTTGTGATGATCCTAACTGTGCACCAGGCTGTGATTGCGATCGCTACCTTGAAATCTGGAACCTTGTATTTACTCAATTCAATAAAATGCCAGATGGTTCCTATGAGCCATTACAACATAAACATCGATACAGGCGCCGGTCTTGAGCGATTGGCTTCTGTATTGCAAGGTTGCAGAACTAACTTCGAAACAGATTTGATTTATCCAATTATCGAAGCTACTGCAAAACGTGCCGGTGTTACTTATAACGATAACCCTAATACCGATGTATCTTTGAAAGTTATTGCTGACCACGCTCGTGCTGTAACAGCATTGATCTCCGATGGTGTATTGCCATCTAATGAAGGTCGCGGTTATGTATTGCGTCGTATCTTGCGCCGTGCTGTACGTCATGGTCGCTTATTAGGTATTGAGGGTATCTTCTTAACACCGCTAGTTGATGTAGTAGTAGATATTCTTGGCCCTGGTATTAAATCCATTGCTGAGAAGAAAGACTTCGTTAAACGGGTAGTTCAAAACGAAGAAGAACGGTTTAACCAAACATTGGAACAAGGTCTTGAGTTATTGAACTCCTTGATCGACACATTGGCTGCTGAAAAAGCAACTGTAGTTCCTGGTTCTGAAGTATTCAAATTATATGATACTTATGGATTCCCTTGGGAATTAACAGAGGAAATCGCATCTGAACGTGGTTTTACAATCGACCATGAGGGCTTCGAAGTTGCTATGAAAGAGCAACGTGAACGCGCTCGTGAAGCTCGTGTTAAAGAAGATGCGAAGGTAGCAACACCAGACATTACTTTCTTGAAAGACGAAGAACTTCTTGAAGATGAGTCTGTTAAAGCATCTTCTGTATTGATGGTAGGTAAAGGTGCTAAGCGTTTACAAACAGCTGCTGACGGTGATGAAATTACGATTATCGTACGCACAACTCCATTCCATGCAGAAGGAGGCGGTCAATTAGGTGATACAGGCTTCATCGTGGGCCCAATGGGTAAAGTAGAGGTTCATAACACAAAACGCTTACCTGAAGGCACAGTATACCATATCGGTACTGTTGTAGAAGGCTCCATCTCTGAAGGGGATGATGTAGCTCTTGAAGTAGATACAAACCGTCGATCTGCAATGGCTCGTAACCATACAGCAACTCATTTGTTACATGCGGCTTTGAAACAAATTTTAGGCGACCATGTTAACCAAGCTGGCTCCTTAGTAACGCCAGATTACTTGCGTTTCGACTTCACTCATTTCTCTCCTGTAACACAAGAGGAACTTGATCAAATCGAAGCCCTTGTAAATGAAGAGGTACTTAAAGCTACTGATCTTGCTATTGCTGAAATGTCCATGGACGAAGCAAAAGAAAAAGGTGCGATGGCACTCTTTGGTGATAAATATGGCGACGTAGTTCGCGTTGTAGAGGTTCCAGGCTTCTCCGTTGAATTATGCGGCGGTTCTCACGTAGGTAATACTGCCTTCGTAGGCTCCTTCCGTTTAACTTCTGAAGCTGGTATCGGTTCCGGCGTACGTCGTATTGAAGCTATTACTGGTCGTGCAGCTCTCGATGCAGCTAAACAAGATCGTTTGACCATCGAACGCATGGCGGGCGAGCTTAAAACTAAAGCACCTCAAGTAGAAGAACGTCTACATCAAGTGTTGGCAGAAGCTAAAGAAACTGCTAAAGAATTAGAACAAATTCGTAAAGAAGTTTCTGCTGCAGGTGCTGCGGATATCATTGCTGGTAAAGTCATGATTGGCGATGTTGCATTTGTAGCGGCTGCTGTAAAAGCATCCTCTATCGATGAATTACGTGACTTAGCGGATATGGGCCTTGATCAATTAAATGGCTCTGGCGTAGTCCTCGTAGGTGCTGCTATGGGTGACGATAAAGTTAACTTTGTATGTAAAGTATCTAAAGACGTTGTTGCTAAAGGTGCAAAAGCTGGTAACATCGTAAAAGCTGCGGCTCAAGTAGCTGGTGGTAATGGCGGCGGTCGTCCAGATATGGCTCAAGCAGGCGGTAAGGAACCAGCTAAATTGATGCAAGCATTAAAAGCTGGTGGTGATGAATTAACATCTATATTACAATAGGCATATAATTTTATAATTATATTTCTACCTGTTATAGAAAAAATTCATAATGCATAAAAAGTTAATGACTATGTACCTTTGATTCAAGTATAATAGTAGGCGAGGTTTCACTTTTACAAGTGAAGCCCGCCAATGTAATAAAAAGGAGGGATACGATGAAAGTTTCTGATGAAACCATGCTATTCCGTAAAGTAGACGATGAACCGATGACAGCAGAAGAAGTGCTTACTCGTGTTTATCAATCTATTCAAGAAAAAGGTTACAATCCAATCAATCAAATTTTAGGTTATCTAATCTCTGGTGACCCAGCGTACATCACTAGTTATAATAATGCACGTTCTGATATTCGTCGCTTAGAGCGAGATGACTTGATTGAGGAATTGTTGAAAGAATACGCAAAGGCTAAACAATTATAATGAGAATTATGTCATTAGACGTGGGCAGCCGCACTATCGGTATTGCCTGTAGCGATGCACTGCTCATGACTGCACAAGGTATTGAAACCATTCGTAGAACATCTCTTGAAAAAGACTTTAATCGCTTACAAGAACTCATTGCTGAATATGAAGTACATGAGCTTGTAGTAGGTATGCCGAAGAATATGAATGGTACAAAAGGTGAACGAGCTGAAAAGACTGAAGAATTCGTTGAAAAGATGAAAGAAGTCATCGATTTACCTGTTTCATATTGGGATGAGCGGTTATCTACGGTTATGGCTGAACGCCAACTCATTGCAGCTGACGTAAGTCGTAAAAAGCGTAAATCTGTTATTGATAAAATGGCAGCGGTTGTAATTTTGCAAGGATACTTAGATCGCTTGCAGTTCAATAAATAAATCTTTTTTTCCACAAGGAGGGTTTCCAATGGTTGACCAAAACTTTGAAGGTGAAGTGTATTATTTAGAATTCGAAGACGAAAACGGCAATAAACAATACTTCACAGAAGATGTTGTTCTAAACCATGAAGGTCGTGAGTATGCAGTTCTTGTACATGTACAAGACGAAGATGCAGACCACGAAGGTCAAGATGACACATACATGATCTTGGCTAGCATCGAAAAAAATGAAGAAGGCGTAGAAGAATACGTACCTTTAGATGAAGAAGATGAAGTTTTTGAAACTCTAGTAAAATTGTATGAAGAAATGGGTGAAGACGAATAATCGTCTTTAAACATAAATCTAGCGTATTGCATAGAGCAATGCGCTATTTTTATGTTTGGAGATAGTTAGTATTGAATTATAAACTAAGGTGTTCATTCATATTATTAGCATGACAAAAAACTATAATTGATATATCACATAAGCAGAGGGAAACAAGGTGATTAATACCCTTTTGTGTAGGGGAAATATAGAGTTTATGGTATAATAAAGTGATAAATACTGTTATGTTACAGAAAGGAACTCAAGGACGTGAGAAAAGCCTTAAGATATATTCTAATTCTTGCTATTATTGGTGTATTGATTATTGGCGGTGGTCTTGGTGCACTATACCTGATACCTAATACCTTCGCTCAAGATGATGGTACCCAAGTTTTAGTTATTGAAAAGGGTCAAACGGGCTCTGAAATTGCAGATATGCTCTTTGAAAGAGGTCTTATCCGTTCTACCCAAGGTTTCAAACTTTGGTTGTACTTGAGCGGTACTAATGACAAGCTCCAAACTGGGCACTACCAAATTCCTAATAAGGTAACTGTGCGCGAACTCATTTCTTTATTACAAGAAGGTCATGTAGAATCTATTCGTGTCACAATTCCAGAAGGTTATACCGTAGGTGACATTGCTATCGTTCTTGAAAAAAATCAAATCATGAAAGCAAAGGATTTCTTAGCTGAGGCAAAGACTTATGTACCATATCCATATATGAAAGGTACAAAACCAGCTACATATCCGGTGGAAGGGTTCTTGTTCCCAAGTACTTATGAAATTCCTGTGGGGGCTACACCTCGAGAAGTTATTCAAATGATGGCTGATGAAATGAATCGTTACCTTACACCAGCTGTAAAGAAACAAATTCAAGCGCAGCACATGAGCATTCATGACTTTGTTACATTAGCATCTATTGTTGAACGTGAGTCTTTATTTGATGCCGATCGTCCTACTATTGCAGGTGTGTTTAAAAAGCGTTTGGCTCATGGTATTCCATTACAATCTGATGCGACCATTTCCTATGTACTTGGTTACGCAAAAGAAAACGTAACAATTGGTGATACTCAACTACAAAGCCCATATAATACATATGTATCTAAAGGTTTACCACCAGGACCGATTGCTAACCCTGGTAAAAAATCTTTAGACGCAGTATTACATTCTGAAAATACAGATTACTTGTACTTTGTAGCAGATAAAGAAGGTCATAATCACTTCTCTAAAACATACGAAGAGCATTTAGCGGAAGTTAATAAGATTTATGGTGCAGATACTGCAACAAGTGCGACTCCTTCTGCCACTACAGAAATTGCCGCACAAGCAGGTCCTAACTATGACGTAGCAGTAGCAACTACAGAGCCTGACTACAACTATAGTTCTGCAGAAGCGGTGGAAGCAGATTCTCAATATGTTGACGTCGAACCTACGTATAAATACACGCCAACAACTGTTCCAGCAGCTGAGGTTCCAGCTCCTACGCCTGCTCCAACACAAAACCAAAGCACCAACTCAAGTTACACCAACTACTCCATCTAATGGTAATAGCAGTAATAATACTTATGTACCGACTACTAATCGTGCACCAGAAACGACTCCGTATGTAGCTCCAAGTACACAAGAGGTACCGCGTATTGAAGTGAAACCAGCTGAATCGGTTGATCGATCTACGATCAACGTGCCTACTGGCAATAGCAATAAATAATGTAGGAGATTGAATCTACTTTCATGACTTTAAATAATATTTTAAATGAACAGCGTATTTATGCGATGATTAATGATGTACCGATTTTACGTGAATCTGAGGTTCATCTATTTGAAGAATTAATAGGTTTGTACCGGCCCACCTCTGTGTTAGAGGTGGGCACCGCCATTGGTTACTCAGCTTTATTGATGGCTCCGCTACTCGATAAAGAGGAGGGACACATTACATCTATTGAATTAGATGATGTGCGTCATGAAATGGCGAAATATTATATTAACCAATCCGATTATGCCCATAAAATTACATTGTTGAAAGGCGATGCGTCTCAAGTCTTAACGGAACTCACTGGGGAATATGATCTAGTGTTCTTAGATGGTCCTAAGGGACAATATCTAAAGCAATTAGAGCTCATTTTGCCTCATGTGAAAGAAGGAGGCGTTATCCTTGCGGACAATGTACTCTTTAGAGGCTATGTGAGGGGCGATAAGGAGCCGCCAAAACGGTTCAAAACTATCGTAAAACGGTTAAAAGAATACTTAACATATGTTGAAAATAAAGAATTGTTTAACACCACCATTTACCCTATGGGTGATGGCATGAGTGTGAGTGTGTGGAAAGGGCACAACAAATAATGGCAGAACATTTTATGGAATTGCTTTGTCCTGCAGGGAATATGGACAAGCTTAAAATGGCGATCCGCTATGGTGCGGATGCCGTATATTGCGCAGGTAAACGTTTTGGCTTGCGCGCAGGTAACTCTAATTTCTCCGACGAGGAATTAAAGGAGGCTGTAGAATTCGTACATGCTCATGGTAAAAAACTCCATGTTACATGTAATATCATTCCTCACAACGAGGACTTTGAAGGTTTAGAGGACTATTTGAAATTCCTTGAAAGTATCGGCGTTGATGCAATCATCGTTGCTGATATGGGCATTTTTAGCCTTGCTAAACGCGTGGCTCCAGGTCTTGAACTTCACGTGAGTACCCAAGCTTCCACTACAAACTGGCACACAGTTCAAATGTGGAAAGAGCTGGGTGCTACACGCGTCGTAGCAGCTCGCGAAGTATCTTTAGCAGACCTTAAAGAAATGAAGGATAATGTAGATATCGAAATCGAATCCTTCGTACATGGCTCCATGTGTATTTCTTATTCTGGCCGTTGCCTTTTGTCAAACTACATGACCGGTAATCGCGATGCGAACCGCGGTCAATGCTCTCAATCTTGTCGTTGGAAATACTCCCTTGTAGAATCTAACCGACCTGGTGAATACTATCCAATTGAAGAAGATGAGCATGGTACATATATCTTTAACTCTAAAGACTTTGTGCTTGATTCACCGCATTCCAGATTTATATGAAGCTGGCGTAGATAGCCTAAAAATTGAAGGTCGTATGAAATCTGTTCACTACTGCGCAACAGTAGCGAAAGTATACCGTACAGCGATTGATGCATACCTTAAAGAAGGTAAAGATTGGTACGTTCGTCCAGAATGGATTGCAGAATTAGAAAAAATTTCCCACCGTCCATATACAGATGGCTTTGCAGAAGGTCGTCCTGACGAAACGGCTCAAAACTACGGCAAATCTACTAATACACAAAGCCATGACTTCATCGGCTTAGTTATGGGCTACAATGAAGAAGAAAAATACGTTGATCTTGAACAACGGAACAACTTCAAAGTAGGCGATAAAGTAGAATTCTGCCAACCTAAAGGGGACCTTGTAGAAACTGTAATTGAAAAAATGACAGACGAAGATGGTAATCCTATCGACGTGGCACCTCATGCGCAAATGAAGGTTCGTATCTATATGGATACACCACTTGAGCCGTACTCCATGATGCGTCGTGAGTGCAAACCTAAAGAGGATTAATAGCTTACATATACTAATATAAAAGATCTTACATTTGAGTAGTAGTTACATTAACAATGGTGTTTAGATTATAACAGTAAGCGATATATGGAGTAGCTTTGAAGGAGGGCATTTATGAGTGGTACAGCTTTAGAACCGAGTAAATCTATCGGTGCATTTCCAGATGTACCTGACTTACAGACCTCCGGAGAGGAAGCGTATGTGTACTTTCATATAGATCCTACACATACGAACTTCATCAATCGTATCATTGAAGGCTATGAATACTTAGGTGTTATGACCTCTGTAGATACAAGTGGGCGGTGCATGTTGCGCTGTACGCCCTCTACGCGGTCATTGGCTATTGACGTATTACGTAGTTTATCTGATTATGTCACTATCGAAAATTAAGTATATTGTTGGTTTTATCTATATCTAGTGTGCATCTATGTAAGTCTGTTACAGCATCTTATAGGGCATACGACTAGAACCAAGTATATGAATAGTAGAGAAATGAGAGTATATCTATGAAACAATCTATTTTGAAACATGCATTATTAACAGCTTGCCTTGGTGTATCTATGGCAGGTGTGGCTATGGCAGGCCCTGTAGGTCCTGTCATCATTCCTCAAGCTAGGGGATGTAGTAGTTATCAATCATGGCCCTGATATGACTTTCACAGGGAATATCAATTTTGATGTGGAAAGCCAAACCAATAATAATCTACAAATTGGTTCCACAGTAATTCCTAATGTTGTATACGGTGCAGCATTCAATAAATTAGGTGCACCAGATACAATTATCCCAGCGCAAACTTACGTATATGTAGGCACAAAAGATGGGGCGAATGCTTTCACAGAAGCTAGCGATGCTGACAAAAAGGGGCTAACTGGAACGTAGAAACGTTGAAAAAAACTAAATCTGGCGACGTGCAATTGGCGAGCCGTGGCATTCCTGAAAAGCCATTGGCAAATCAAGTAGCAACTATTAAAGATTCCATTATGCTTAGCGCCGTAGACCTCAGTACAACAGAGGTAGGTCGCAATAGCAAGGGCGTTCTATACATGACTGTACCTAAGGAATTGAAATTGACGGCTGATACTGGTATTCCAGAAGACGTACGGGAAACAATGCCAGCTATGTTCCGTGGTAAAATGGGTGACTCCCTCATGGTAAACCTTATGCCTCTTAATGAAGAGGAGAAACAACAATTAGAGGCAAATCCACATAATGCAAATACAATCGTATTCAACCGTGGTATGAGCATGGCGAAAATGATTGGCTCTTCTGCACGTACTAGCAAAGTGTACACATACATGAAGGATCATTATTTGAACCTCGTTATCGTAGCAAAAGATTACGACGATAACGGTGCTCGTGGTAGTGGTGTTATGATGGTATCTAAACAAGATAACTCTAACGATGTACTCTTAACATTATACAAAGGCCCAGACCTTTCCAATAGCAAGTTGGAAAAAGTAATTGGTGCTATGTTATCTACAAACTTCAAACGCTAATAATCTAGCTCATGTACAGTGAGCTGTAGTACAGCTACATTGGTTAGTGTATATATGATAATCTTAATAAACGGCTCGAGTTTGATATGTACCCCTTTTAATGGACAACCCGTAAAGGGGGTACATATCAGTTATATCGGGCCGTTTTTATATGATGTGTTTAAAGGCGTTTCTTTAATTTATAGATTTTGTGAAATTTACAGTTAAACTGTATTGAATTTTTTAATTCTCTATGATACTATAATCTAGTAAAAGTGATGCAAAGGACATGATTCTCATATCCCTGTGTACCAGAGAGAGGCTGATGCTGGAAATGCCTTACACATATATCAGAGTTACCCCCTTTAAACTGATTTGTCGAACCTAAGTAGGCAAATACGGCCGCCACCGTTATCGGGCTTAATGAAGTGAATTAACTATACATATATATTTGTATAGGTAGTTAACTAGGGTGGAACCGCGAATGATCTTCGTCCCTTGTTTTGTAGGGATAGAGGGTCTTTTTTTATTACAAAAATCCAACTATCCTAGATGTATAAATTGGAGGAAAGAAAAATGGCAGATGTAAAAATCATTTTACCTGATGGTAGTGCAAAGGAATACGCTGCTGGCACTACTCTTGGGGAAGCAGTAAAACAACTATCTAACAGCTTGGCTAAAAAAGTACTAGCTGCTAACGTAAATGGCGAATTAACAGACCTTCGCGAAGAACTCGTAGATGGTTCTGAAGTAGCGTTCTTAACATTCGAAGAAGATGGCGGTAAACATACTTTACGTCACACAGCTTCTCATATTTTGGCACAAGCGGTTAAACGCTTATGGCCTGAAGCTAAATTGGCTATCGGTCCTGCTATCGATAAAGGTTTCTACTATGATATCGATATGGAACATACTTTGACTCCTGAAGATTTAGGCAAAATCGAAAAGGAAATGAGCCGTATTGTTAAAGAAAACTTGCCAATTACTAAATCTGTAATGTCTCGTCAAGAAGCTATTGAGTTCTTCAAATCTAAAAACGAAGACTACAAGGTAGAATTGATTCAAGACCTTCCAGAAGATGCTGTAATCTCTTGCTACTCTCAAGGCGATTTCATCGATCTTTGTGCAGGTCCTCACGTAGCATCCACTGGTAAGGTGAAAGCTTTCAAATTACAAAGCATTGCAGGTGCATACTGGCGCGGCGATGAAAAAAATAAAATGTTGCAACGTATTTACGGTACAGCATTTGAGAAGAAAGAAGACCTTGATGCATACCTTCACTTGCTTGAAGAAGCAGCTAAACGGGACCACCGTAAACTTGGTAAAGAACTAGGCTTGTTCGTTATCAAAGAAGAAGGCCCTGGATTCCCATTCTTCTTACCAAAAGGTATGGCACTTCGCAACGAATTAGAAAACTTCTGGCGTGAAGTTCACCATGAATTTGATTACGAAGAAATTCGTACACCAATCATTTTGAATAAACAATTGTGGGAAACATCTGGTCACTGGTTCCATTACCGTGAAAACATGTACACTACAATTATCGATGATGAAGAATATGCAATTAAACCAATGAACTGCCCAGGTGGTATCTTGGTATACCAAAACGACATGCATTCCTATCGTGACTTTCCCATTGCGTTATGCTGAACTTGGTTTAGTTCACCGTCATGAATTATCTGGTGCATTACATGGCTTGTTCCGCGTACGTGCCTTTACTCAAGACGATGCTCACGTATTCATGTTGCCAGATCAAATGCAATCTGAATTGATGAAAGTCATTGAATTATTCGACCGGATTTACAGCCAATTTGGTTTGAAATACCATGTTGAATTGTCTACTAAACCAGACAATGCAATGGGTGATGATGCAATTTGGGAAGCTGCTACAGAAGCATTGCGTAATGCTATCGAAGCCAAAGGTATTCCTTACGTAATCAACCCTGGCGATGGCGCATTCTACGGTCCTAAACTTGACTACCATATCGAAGACTCCTTAGGCCGTACATGGCAATGTGGTACTATCCAATTGGATATGAACTTGCCTGAACGCTTCCAAATTGATTACGTTGGCGAAGATGGTCAAAAACACCGTCCCTATCATGATTCACCGTGCATGCTTCGGCTCCATGGAACGTTTCATCGGTATCTTGACTGAACACTATGCAGGTGCATTCCCAACTTGGATGGCTCCTGTACAAGTTAAAATCTTGCCTATCTCTGAAAAACATGTTGAATATGCTAAAGCATTAGCAAAACAAATGCATCGCGACTATGTACGTGTAGAAGTGGATGATCGTAGCGAAAAAATTGGCTATAAAATCCGCCAAGCACAAATGGCAAAAGTTCCATACATGCTTGTGGTAGGGTGATAAAGAGGTTGAAGAAGGTACAGTTAACGTTCGTAAACACGGCGGTGACGAATTGGGTTCCGTACCATTTGAAGAATTCTTCAATTCTATTAAAATCGAAATCAAAGAACGTAACTAACCTTAAAGGGATTAGTTATTTCTGATGACTCTATAATAGGTAGGGTTTGGTTCTCACTAAGTGAACCAAACTCTACCTTTTTGTTTTCCTCTAAATAAAGTTTTTAGATAACTAAATAATTCAGAAGATTAAGAAATATATATTGCATAATTTTCAGTTAAGCTGTATAATTTAATATTAGTGAACTTAGTACAAATATTAAGTTGACTTATATTCTCTTTAATTGTTACCTGTGAGTAGCGAAAGGAAAAAACTATGAAAGGATGTAAATTCATACGGCTGGAAAGCTGTCATTGGTTCTTCTGTGGGCTATGCCATGGATGGTTTTGATCTCTTGATTCTAGGCTTTATGCTAACCTTGATATCAGGGGATTTAGGTTTGTCTACGGGACAAGCTGGTTCGTTAGTTACGTGGACCTTTAATTGGCGCTGTATTAGGTGGCTTCGTTTTTGGTACCTTATCGGATAAATATGGCCGTGTTCGCGTCTTAACGTGGACTATCGTACTCTTTGCCGTATTTACTGGACTCTGTGCCTTTGCTCAAGGCTATTGGGATCTACTTATTTACCGTACAATCGCTGGTATTGGTTTAGGTGGTGAATTTGGTATCGGTATGGCATTAGCTGCTGAAGCGTGGCCTGCGAAACACCGTGCAAAAGCGACAAGCTATGTTGCTCTTGGCTGGCAATTAGGCGTATTGGCTGCTGCACTATTAACACCGTTATTGATTCCTTACATCGGATGGCGCGGCATGTTTATGGTTGGTATTATTCCTGCCTTTGTGGCGTGGTTCTTCCGTGCGAAACTACATGAACCAGAAATCTTTTGTACAAAGCAAAGAGGTAAATGAACATTCCCATAGTGAATCCTTTAAATTACTTGTGAAAGATGCAGCCACTACGAAAACATCGATTGGTGTGGCTATCTTAACATCCGTTCAGAACTTTGGGTACTACGGTATTATGATCTGGTTACCTAACTTCTTGAGTAAGCAATTAGGTTTCTCCCTTACTAAATCTGGTTTATGGACTGCCGTTACAGTATGCGGCATGATGGTTGGTATTTGGTTATTTGGACGATTAGCGGATAAACTTGGTCGTAAACCTACATTTATCCTGTTCCAAAGTATGTGCTGTAGCTTCTATTTTGATTTACTCCCAACTATCTGATCCAACAGCGATGCTATTTGCTGGCGCTATTCTAGGTGCCTCTGTAAACGGTATGATGGGTGGCTACGGTGCCTTGATGGCAGAAGCGTACCCAACAAGCGCTCGTGCAACAGCTCAAAACGTATTATTTAATATCGGTCGTGCTGTAGGTGGCTTTAGCCCAATGGTGGTGGGTATGATTATCTCTATGTACTCCTACCAAGTGGCAATCGCCTTCCTTGCGATTATCTATGTAATCGACATCCTAGCAACAGTATTCTTGATTCCCTGAACTAAAAGGTAAGGAACTAGAATAGGAAAAAGTAATCTAATTCAATTAAAAATCCTACAATTTCCGGAAATCAGAAATTGTAGGATTTTTTTAGTTTATTAATGTTAAGCAATTCCAATCCAGTGCCAGTATGTAAGTGCGAATACGAGCATCATTACATAGCCAATGATAGTCAATGGAATACCTGTAGTCATAAATGTTTTTACATCAAATGTATCTGTACCATAAGCTAGCATGCCTTGTGGTGAGTTTACTGGTAATACTAGACCAAAGCAGATCGCATATTGCATGAGCATTGTTACTCCTAAAGGGTTAAGTCCTTCTGCGCTATGGCTCATAACGATAGAGATTACAATTGGAATCATCGCGGAGGATAGAGCTGTAGCAGAGGCAAAGCCTAAATGGATAACAATAAGGAATGCAGCCATTACAGCAATTAAAATGAATACGCTCGCTGTTTCGAGGGAGAATGCATTAACAAATACTTGAGCAAGCCATGTAGCGGCTTTTTTTTTGAGTAATACTGCACCAAGACCAATGCCTGCACCAAACATTACAATAGAACCCCAGTCGATATTTGGTTGGGCAAATTTCCAGTCCATAATACCGATCTTAGGGAAAGAAGAATAAAGCGATGGCTACAATTGTAGATGTTGTAGTATCGATAGAGTGTAATTTGCCACCTGTAGCCCACAATGCAAGTAGGGCGATAGAAATACATAATAATTTCTTTTCGTCAAAAGACATAGGGCCGATTGCTTCACGCATTTTTGCGAGCTGTACATCACCACCGACGAGCTCTTTAAATTCTGGTTTTATAAGAGCTTGCGTTACAAAGTAGGTGATAATAACCATGATAATGGAGAACGGAGCAGCTGCAGTGAGCCAATCAATCCAACTTACAGCACTTTTCATTTGTGTTTGCATAAAGCCAACAGCCACAAGGTTTTGAGCCGCTGCCGTTTGAATCATGATGTTCCAGAATGTATCTGCCTGTATGGCACCTACCATGAGGAGTGCCGCTACGCGGCTTTTACGTTCAATACCTAAGTTTTCAACAATACCGATAATAATTGGTGCTAAGCAGGCAATACGAGCCGTTGCACTTGGAACGAAGAAAGCAAGGATAAGACCTGTAATAATAACACCTAAATAAATACGGCTAACCTTCGTGCCTACACTAGATAAAACCATCATGGCAATTCGACGATCAAGACCTGTTTTACGCATCGCTACAGAGATAAACATAGCTGCGCCTACGAGAATCATCGCTGGGGAAGAATAACCTGAAATGATAAGCTTTAAGGCATTAGCCGTACCCATCGCCTTAGCAGGTGCCTCTGGATTTGGTGAGAACCCTAACAGTAGCGCTGTAAGCGCTGTAATCATGGTGGCACTTACAGGATAGGACACTGCTGAGGTCATCCATAAGATGATGGCAAAAGCGAGCACACCGATCATACGATGACCACCGGTAGATAATGTTTCAGGTGTAGGTAATAATAAAATGCCACCTAAAACAATGAAGGATAAAATAAGTCCAATATTTTGAGCAGTTGTACGCGCCTTTTGTGGAGAGGCAGTGGTTGTTACACTCATAATAAAACTCCTTTCAATTTGTGTAATACCTATTACTGTATAATAATAAATAAGGTAAACTATATAAACTAGACTATCCTATAAAGTATACTATTCTATAAAGTACACCATCCTATAATATACGCTATTCTATAAAGTAGACTATATCAGCTAGACTATTCTATAAATATTATTGTATCGTATTTTTTCTATAGAATTAGTTGTATAATTTATAAGAATATTGTATACATAAAGAGAGAGCGGTGTCAGTAAGTATACCTATATACAGAACTTATAATGTCTGTTATACTATAAGAGTTGTAATAACAAATTCATGGTTAAAAGATCAATATTTTTTGTTGACTTTCACCAGTCGATTTGTTATTATAATTAAGTAATTTATGAAGCAGAGGCCATCCGCCACTCACCTAATACCATGAAGTATGAGGTTAATATAGAGAATTCTATTCGGATGGTGTTTGCCGTCCGTTTTTTTTATTCTCTTGGAGGTGAACGCTATTAGCAAGGATACACCACGCATTAATGAAGAAATTCGTGCTCGTGAACTTCGTGTCGTAGGTCCTGAAAACGAACAAATCGGCATTATGTCTGGCCGTGAGGCATTGGCATTGGCTGAAGAAAAGCATCTTGATCTTGTGGAAATTGCACCTAACGCTAAACCACCGGTAGCTCGTATTATGAACTACGGTAAATATCGTTATGAACAACAAAAACGCGAGAAAGAAGCGAAAAAGAAACAAAAAATCGTAACTTTAAAAGAAGTTAAGTTACGTCCACATATTGAAGACCATGACTTTTACGTAAAAATGAAAAACGCATCCAAATTCTTGGGTGAAGGTAACAAAGTAAAAGTAACTATCATGTTCCGCGGTCGTGAACTTTCACATCCAGAACTAGGCATGGCAGTATTGACACGTTTCGCTGAAGAACTCAAAGAAACAGCGTCTATTGAAAAAGCAGCTAAATTAGAAGGTCGTAACATGACCATGATTTTAGTAAGTAAATAAGGTATTGGGAGGATTATAATTATGCCAAAAATTAAAACTCGTCGCGCAGCGGCTAAACGTTTCGCAGTAACTGGTACTGGTGAATTCAAGCGTGCAAAAGCTTTCAAAAGCCACATTCTTGAGAAAAAATCTCCAGCTCGTAAACGTAATTTACGTAAAGCTACATTGGTTGCAAAAGCTGACCACAAACGCGTAGCTAAATGCTTACCATACGCTTAATCGTTAACTATTAGATTGATAACATCGCAATTTAGGAGGAATATACAATGGCAAGAGTGAAAAAGGGCGTTACAGCTCATGCACGTCATAAAAAGATTTTAAAATTAGCTAAAGGTTACCGCGGTACACGTTCCCGTTTGTTCAAAAAAGCTAACGAAACAGTAATGAAAGCGTTGTACTACGCTCGTCGTGACCGTCGTGCTAAAAAACGCGAATTCCGTCAATTGTGGATCGCTCGTATCAACGCAGCGGCTCGCATCAATGGCACAACTTACAGCCGTTTCATCGCTGGTTTGGCTAAAGCAGGCGTTGAAGTTAACCGTAAAATGTTGGCTGACTTGGCAGTTAACGATGCAGCAGCATTCGCTAAACTTGTTGAAGTAGCTAAACGCTTAATAGCATAACAATACAGACTAAGGACTCTCTTTGTAGGGTCCTTTTTTGTATGGTGAAAGTATGATATAGTGAAAATACATATCGTGTTGTGTAAAAGCGGGAGAATAGAGGAGGAGTAGGTAATGGAACAGTTATTTTATCTGTTGATACCTTTAGGACTTTGTTTGTTTTATTTAGGTTTTAAATACACGATTCGCTTTGGTAGAGCTAAGATGCTCTATGAAATGCCTTATGTAAATAAAGAAGGCACTTTTACGTTAGAGCGAGCAGGTACTTATGGCCTATGGCTTAGTGGAAAAATGTTTACAAAGGCACCTATTGGCGAATTTGGTTTTAATGTAGTTGATGAAAAAACGGGAAGGACAATTCCTTTATTTCTATCTATTATGCGCGCCCGAGTTAATGGCATTACTCACTCTAGAATGGAATTATATACCTTTGATGCGAGTCCAGGCACCTATAGACTGTCTGTTACAGAAGATCCCTTTGTACTAGATGCAGTTATGAAAAAAGTAGGCGATAAGGTAATTAAAGGTGCTATTGATTATAATCAATTTAATATACAAATCTACACACATACATCCTTTGTTTTAATGTTTATATCAATTTGGATGATTGTACTTGGGCTTCTTAGTGCTGTATTAGGGGGCATTCTTCCTAACATTTAGTGTGAAAGACTAGATAGTCTTGTTATTTTATATAATGAATAAATTATCAGAAAAATGAAATATAAAAAGAGGACTTTTATTATAGCTTGTAGAACTAACACAGTAATGACCTATTTAAAGGTGTTTGTTAAAAGGAGACAGTATTATGGGAATCTTTAAAAAGCTATGTATGACCTCTATGTTAGGTGTTATGTTGGCGGTACCTACCTATGCAACTGTTGTTACAGGTAGTCAGTCCGATGTAAACATGGAATTAAAATATCCATTGGTATATACCAATAATATGTTTGCACAAAAGGCAATTAATACAGACATTGCTAACTATGTTTTATATGCGAAATCAGTTTATTACGATCAACATGCATATCAAGTAAAGCAAAATTATAAAGTTACCTATGAAGACGCTCAAGTAGTATCCATTTTGTTAACTACCTATCATTACCATGCTGGTAATGCACATGGTATGTATAATACCAAAGGTCTAGTATATAACAAGATTACGGGTCAAAGAATTCCGTTATATAACTATGTAAAAATTGCTAATCCACAACAAATAGAACGAGGCATTAACTCTGGTATTTTACGCTTCTACAGTGAAGGTCATAAAAAAGCAGATCTACTACCTAATTGGAATGTAGAATATGTTTCTGACAACTACTACTTGAAAGGTAAAGGCGCTATAGGTCTTGTATACCAACCATATGAATTGGGACCATACTCTTATGGGAATACATTTGTTGAATTTTCACCAAAAGCCATTGAATACTTTAACAGAATGAACTCCTGATAAAAGTATGTTGCCATATTGATCCTAACTGTATTTTGATGAATTAAATAGTATTCTTGTAATATACGACAAAAGCCTATAGTACATTTTTAGTACTATAGGCTTTTAGTATACTTACTAAATTATCTTCTATATCCGCCGCATCCTCTTGTATTTGAGTTTGAGCCACAATAGCTTTGGCTAGTATTGTTACAAGCAGTGTTGTTATTACAGTTGTATTGTGTGTTTGTATTACAAGTGTATTGAGTATCTGTATTACAATTATATTGAGCATTGGTATTGCAATTTGCTTGTGATCCATTACATACATAATCATAAGCAAATCCAGTAGATACAGCAGCAGTCACGGTCAACAATGTCATGACAATTATACGTTTTGTAAATTTCATAGATATCATCTCCTTGTTCCTATACATATATTATACTACTATGAGTCAAATAAAATATGATATTCTATATATAATATTGGAGAGACATTATGTGAAAGGATGAGAGTTTATGATGAAACGTGCGTTAATGGCTGCACTATGTTTTAGTTTTGTGACATTAGGTAGCGAAGCAATTGATATTAATATACCAGGTGCAGATTCTACAATTTCAAAGGATGCCTATCAAAACTATCGGAAGGTAGATGCGACAGCTAAGAAGATGGAAGCCGATGTGGGCGATAAGGTGAGGGCAAAATATGCAAATAATATGCCTAAAAAATGGACGATAGATGAATTAGTCTATTTAACTCAAGAATTAAATCATTCAGTTAACTTCTCATCTTCTGTTTTTATTCTTAAAGATAATGGGAGCTAATCTAAAATTTACTTTTCCTGAGGGGACTCAGTTTGGTAAAACCATTAAGGGGGACCCATTAACTACAGAGATTAAGCGCGGAAACTTTCTTTTGATTGATGGAAATCTAAATTATAACATTCGCAAAGAAAATCAAAGCACATCTACAGGTAATTCATTTCCTATCCGACTGTTAAAAATGCAACATGGGAGATTAGCCCCACAAAAACTGGTTCATTAGAGGGAGCTATTAATTTTAAAGTTAAGGCAGAGCCTTCAGTTTCGTATCGGATTGCTTTTGATTTGACTAAAAAGAAAGAAGTGGAGCTGTTGAAAACACATGAACAAGAATATGTATATAAACAGCTCATGTCTCCTTTGGTTAATTATGTGTTGCCGTCTATTGAGCCAGCTAAGCAATTACTTTCAAAAACTAAACCTATCACAATTAATGGATTTACATTCCAAACGTTGAAATCTAGTGATTTAACGTATAATGGTCCTGATAATGATGCTATTTACATTTATGATGGTAAAAGCTATCGTGAAGGCATTATGGTACGAGAATTACAGCCCAAAGAATTAGCTAAACCACATACAATAAATGCTAAATTGATACAATACTTTGCTATGTATAAGCCTTATTCTGAGTATAGACTTATTCAATATGCAACTGTATGGAATGATGCTACCCCAGCTATTTATATGGAAGTAGAACGATCTACATCAAAAATGTATATTCAATCGTTATATGATGATAAGTATTTATATACGCACTTTATCATGGCGGATTTAGATTATAAAGTACCGTCAAAAGACTTGCGTGATGTGGTCCAGTATGTAGATAATGCAAATGATAAAGACAAATACTCAAAAAGTTTAGCAGGTATGTCAGCTATACCAAAAGGTGTATTTGATATGACTTTATTTCCCAAAAAGCAGTAAATAATTATGAAACGCAATGACCTCATTAAATATCTACAACAAGAATACATCTGTGATATCGATTATCCATGGAAAAAATATCCTGAATATGTAGTAATCCGACGTAGAGATAATCAAAAATGGTTTGCTGGTATCTTTACTATTACAGGGCATCAAGTAGGTCTAGATACAAATGGACCTATGGATGTAGTCAATCTAAAATGCGAACCTGATTTAATTCCAAATCTAATTCGTGAAAAGTGGAATCTATCCCTGCGTATCATATGAATAAACAACACTGGATCTCGGTGGATATTGAAAGCTATGAAGATATAGAGAAACTTAAA
>BNJS01001900.1_pt1 | contig 84586 bp, 87 predicted proteins | sample 8540461 | NCBI WGS metagenome assembly BNJS01 (sample SAMD00202454, study PRJDB9452) | human saliva metagenome | isolation source: human saliva | place: Japan
AGGTCGTTGTAGGCGCGTTGGATGGTCACGAGTGCCGCGTCTTCGGCGGGGGTGAGGGCGGAGAGGGATTCCATGTGCGCCCATTGGAGTTTCTGCTGGGCGGTGTTCACTACGTCCCACATTGATGCCGTAACGGGGAGCCCAAGTTTTTCTTGGAAGGTGTCTCCGGCGATCAGTCGGGTTAGTTCTTGGATGAGCTGGGTGTTGGGGTTGGTGTCTTGGACTGCCTTCAAATCCAGGAGCAGGAACACGGTGATCAGGCGCGGGTCGGTGCGCATGGTGGAGACCAGGTTGAGTATCTGGTCTTTGGGGTGTTGCCTACTAAAAGCCAGGCTTTCTATTTCTTTGACTATGCGCCCCGCGCGGTGTGTGGTGGCGAATTTGCCAAAGCGTGTGACCAGTAATTGCCGCAGCTCAGGTACACCGGATTTGGTGGTGGCCCATTCGTTGAGTTCGCTGGCACCTCGGCGGGCGACATTGCGGGCGCGGAAGAGCCCATATTCGCCAATGAGTCCTACCACGCGCCTGCAAATCTCCTGCTGCTGCGTCCCACCGGCACCACCCGCACCGGCACCACCCTCAACGGCGTCACCTCCAGAAGCAATAATGTCAATCAGATCAAATTCGGTGGCCTCAGCAAGGCTGGCCATGACGCGGGCGTCGTTTCCGTGATTACGCCGGTGTGGGAGGTTTCGGCGAGCAGTCCAGCAACCGGGATAACGGTGAGCACGGAGCCTGAAAGTTGCGCTGCCAGGGTGTCGGCGTGTTGGCGTGCGTGGTCGAGGGGGTCGCGTTCGCCGAGTGCGCCTTCACCGAAGGAGTCGGCACGGGAGAGCACACCGAGGGTGTTCAGGGAGGTGAAGCCTAAATCCTTGATGAACTTCACTTCGTCCATGCGCGGGGTGGCATCGAACAGGAAGACGGCGGCGTCGGCATCCACGGACATGGCTTTGGTTTGTTCGTAGCCGTCGATGAGGATGCGCCGGGTGCGTTGTTCGTTTTCTACGGTCAACGTGGCAAGACCGGGGGTGTCGATCAGCGAGAAGTCTTTAATGGACGCAGTGGGCATCCAGCGGTGGATGAAGCTGATTTCTTCGACAGGCGCGGGGAGTGCCGCCACTTCGCCACGCTGAATGGTGATGGGCAGGCGTTCGCCGTTCAGAAGAACGGCTTCGGCGCGGTCGGGTGCGCCGTATTGGAAGACGGTGACCACATTGGTGGCTTCGAGCGCGGCGGTTTCGGCCACGGGAGCGCCGATCAGGGCGTTGACTAGCGTGGATTTGCCTGATTTGAGGCGCCCGACCACCACAATGCGTGGCGGGGCGTCGAGAGTGTGGCGGATGCGTTGTGCCTCGTCGTACAGCGCGGGGCTGAGGGTGCCGAGGTAGTCGAGGGCTTGGTTGAGTGCGATTGATGTGAGGTCCATCTCGGCTTATCCTTGCTGTCCGCGGCGAGCTACCTGCGAGGTGAGTTCGGTGATCATTTTTTCCGCCGCGGTGATGTTTTTGTTGATGATGGTGATGTTCTTTTCCAGCGTCTTTTTGCGCTTTTCGCGGCTGGCCTGATCGGCTTTGGCCACACGCTCGGCTTCCTGGATTTGTTTTTGGGTGGTGTCCAGCATGTCTTTGAGGTATTCGCGGTAGCGGAGTTGGATGGCGGGCCGGGCGTTAGCAATGGCTGCTTCAAGGATTTTGGAGGTGAACATTTTGGAGGTGGCGGTGGTTTCGCGCATCCAGTTGAGCAGGTTGGTTTTGCCGGAGCGCATGGCGCGGAAGCCCACGTTGAAGGCCACCCAGCTGACGCCAACGATGGCGCCCAAGGCCGGTGAAGCTCACCATGGTGCCGATCACCCCGCCGAGCATGGAGCCGCCGGACATGCCCATCATGAGCATCATGGGGTCGAGAAGTCCTTGGCGTTTTGCCTGCACAGTGTGGGTTTGTAGTTCTTTTCCGGTGAAGGCGGAGCTGACTTCGTTTCTGATTTGTTCCCAGATGACGTCGGAGTCAACGAACCTGGGTTTGACGATCCTGTTTTCCAGCTCGGTGGAGAAAGTAGGTGAGTGTTTCGCCGATGGCGGTCTGGAACTCGCGTTCCATTTCTGCGGTGAAGTACTGCGGGTTTTTGCGCAGCACGGCCATGCCGTTTTTGTTGATGCGCTCGGTCCAGGATTCGCGGATGGCATCGAGTTTTTGTTCCAGCTGGTCCATGGACTCCTGCCGGATGAGGGTGAGGTCGCGGCCGAGGTAGTAGTCCCAGCTTTCGCCTTCTTTTTTGAGCTGTTTGAGTTCTTCGAGCCGGTTGGATAGGTCGGGGACGGCGGCATCGCCTTCCCGCAGAATCTCCAGCCGTTGTTGCAGGTCCTCGCTGAGGTCGCGGAGTCCTTTGGTCGCGATGCGCAGGCCATTGGCCAGCGGAAGATGCTCGGCGATGCGGAATTTGCCGGCGATCAGCGCATTGAGGTCGTTGATTCCGGATAGTTCCAGCACTTTGCCGCCACCTGCCGCCATGGACATTTCCGAACCAATCACTGCGAGCAGGCTGGACACGCCCACCACGGGAATGTCGCGGCCGATGTGCTCACGCAGGAGTTTCTTGTTCTGCTCCACGATTTCCTGCCAACGCACAAGATGCTTGTCGGTTTTGGTGACGGCCACGATGATGGCTTCGATTTCGGAACCGGTATCACGGATAAAATCCATCTCGGGCTTCGTGATGGTGGTCGACGCATCGCACACGATCACCAGCACACACGCCTGGTCCACCGACACTTTCGCCAGCGCCGACAGCTTCGGGTCCAGCCCGCCCACACCCGGGGTATCCACAATGGTGACACCCTCCAGCGGCATCCTGCGGATCGGAATGGTGGCGCGGGTGGGCAGGGAATCCGTGTCCTCCTGCGCGGCACGCACGGCACCAGCATTGATCCATTCACCCACCTCATTGAGGCGCACGATTTTTTCACCGTTGGGGTAGAACAGGCAGGCTTGGCCCTCCCGTAACTCATCCGTCTCAGAGGTCAGAGCAATCGCCGTTGATGTTGTGACATTCACGCCCACAGGTGAGGCGTTTCGCTTGCCGACGATCGCGTTTACCAGAGAACTTTTTGCCCGCGTTTGACCTCTCCAACAACAACGACCGATCGTGTTTGCTGCGTGCTTGATGCGCGAGCAACGGCAAGATCGCTAATGTCATCGAGCTTGTATTGACGCAGGATTTTATCAGTAATGGTTGTCAGGAGCTTGGTTGCGCGGTCCTCAATGTCGCTGTGATCAGCCTCTTGAGCTGTACGTATCTCTGTTTTCACAATGTGTCACTTTCGGTGATAGCACGATTCGCTTATTTACCCTATCGAAAAATTAAGGTGACTGTAACCTTTCGCACGTTATGCGCATCCAAGCAAATGTTGAGGGCTGACGGCCTAAGATGTTATCTGTACTTTTGATCTCAAAAAGGAGACGCCATGAAGAAGCTGAAGGCCAGCGTCGTAGCTTTGCTCAGCGTTGCGCTGCTATCTGCTTGCGGAAACTTGCCTAACCCACTAGGCAAGTCTCAGGACGGCTCAACCGAGCAGACATCCACCGCTACCGACGCTGTCGGCGCAGGAAAAGAGTCGGACGCCGCCAAAGCTTTTGACACCGGTGGATTCAAAACGGAGCCACGTGAGGCATATAAGGATCCGACCCCGGAAACTGGTCATATCAGCGAGGCGTTTTTGCTGGCAGAGTATGTGCCCATGCCGTATGAAGTTGATCCTGTGTTGAGTAAAGGTAAAGGTGGCCGCGCAGTTTTCGGTGCGGGTAACTTGGCGCTAATTGCATCCAGTCGGGCCGTCGATATGCTGAAAGCGTATGACAACAGATTGCAGTCCGGCTACTATAACTCGGCGGAAGCCCCCACAGCTCGGGCTTTGGATCCAACGATGTCGATGTATCAGGTAGTGCTGCGCTATGACAGCCCTGCAACCGCGCAAGAGGTGGCGCAGAAGCTGGCCGAGGAAAGTACCGCGCCTGTCGCTGAAGGTGAGTTGGCTGTGTCTTATGTACCAGACTCTTTCCCCAACATGCCCAACACTTACGTATCACGCTATGCATCGGAGAGTACCGGTGAGACAAACTACAGTACGTTTACTCCCTACAATGAGTATGTGATCAGTACATGGACAGCGACGCCTGTTGGTCAGGAACAATGGAGTCGAGACTATGTCAAGAAAGCCTATGACAAGCAGATTCCATTGCTGGAGCAGTTCCCGGGCATAAAAACTCCAGCAGGATACGGTAAAACTACAAATTACCCGCCCCATGACCCCAACAACATTGCTATCTATGCATTGCAAACACGTGAGGGGGATTCTGCACAGGTTCCAGGTACGTATGGTCCGCGTGGTACGGCATCGTTGTTCTCCAACTCCAAAAACATCTACGACACTATTACGCAAGCTGGATCAGTGAAGAATGGTAAGACTGTCTCGCTTGTGTTCCGTGCCGATAATGATTTGGTGCCCAGGCGATCCTCAACTCCTTCATGTCCAACGATCTGCAAGCCGGGGCAAAACAGTACGATGAACCGCAGGGCGTTCCAGGTACTAGCTGTACCGAGAACGAAGAGGTGAATGGTACTCAATATGCTTGTTACGTGACTAATGGCCGTTATGTTGCTGATGTTAGCGACCGCACCTACACCAACAAACCGCAAGACAAGGCTGAAAAGAAGCAGCTAGTCTCACAGATGGCCGCAGCACAATATGAGATTCTGAAGAAAGCTGATCAGAAGATCGAAAACGTCAAAAACTAGAAACATGGGGAGACTCCACTGGTAGTTGGGGTCTCCTTGGCGTTGTGTTTATCTACAAAGAACATCGTGAAAGGGCGGCTACATGTCCGGGACAAACTGGACCATTGGCATTGACTTTGGAACCTCCAACACGGCGGCGGCGCACACAAACCCCGTCAAGGGAACCGTTGAGGCGGTGAATCTTAGCCACAACCGCACTACTATGTCCTCGTCCGTGTACGTCGAATCACCTGAGCAGATCGACGTTGGCGACGTCGCTATGGACAAGGCTGAGTCCAACCCTGCGGGTTTCATTCCGGCACCCAAGCGCGTGATCCCGCAGCAAATGTTCCAGGTCAACGGCTATGATCTGTCCGCCTCCATGCCGGTTGCTGCGGTGTTGTCCTCCGTAGTGCAGCGCGTGTCCCGCGAACATGGCAACATACAGCCTTCAGAACTGGTGCTCACCCACCCGGAGGCATGGTCCTCCAATGAGATTAAGGTTCTGCTGGATGCCGCTGCCCAACTGGGCTTGTCGGCAGCGAAAATCACCACCATTTCCGAGCCTCAAGCTGCCGCGCACTACTATTCCCGAGCAAAAGCCCTGAAACCGGGGCAACGCATCGCTGTGTTCGACTTCGGTGGTGGCACCCTGGACGTTGCCGTGCTGGAAGCCAATGACAATGATGCCTTCGATGTGATTGCTGCCCGCGGCGATAACACACTGGGTGGAAAAACCTTCGATGCGATGATGCGCAGGTGGGTTGACCAGCAGCTTGATGACCGCAACCCAGAACTCCTGGATTACTTCCGCACCCAGGCACCTCTGCAGGAACGCCACGCGCTGGAAGATTCCATCCGCCGTGCTAAGGAACTTCTTTCTGAGGCTTCCTACGCCACGGTAGTGGTCAGCGGCGGTGGTGAGACCGAGCGTTTTCAGATCACTCGCGCCGAATTTGAAGAGATTATTTCCCCCCGCATTGGATAAAGCTGTGGCGCTGACCCGAGCCACGCTTGCCGACGCGGGAATCACCAACGCTGAGGATCTTGTTGCGTTATATCTCACCGGCGGCTCATCACGTATTCCGCTTGTGCAAGACCGTCTCAAGAATTTTGGACCACTCGCCACATTGGATGACCCGAAAACCGTGGTCGCTCAAGGTGCCATTTCCGCCTTAGGCCCCATCGTTCGCGGTATGACCCCGCACAACATGGGTGCAGATGCCCCGACTACGCAAGAACCGGCGCAGGGTGGAGTGGACTTCGGGTCATCCGGTTATGGTACTCCGAACTACGGCACAACGAATTACGGTGCATCAGCACCCACTGCGACAGCACCCGCAGGGCAGGTAGCCTCGGCGACCCCTGCGGCGTCGACAAGCGCGCCCACGAAAACCCGCAGAAACCTGATCATTGCAGCAGCAGCGGTTGTGGCAGTGGCAGCGATTGGTGCAACGACGTTGTATCTGTTGGGCAACCGTAATTCGGAGGAAACGACCACGACACAACCAACCGCAGCGGCTACTAGCAGTGCAAGCGCGGGCAACTTGGGGAGTCGTGAGGCAGTGATTGCCGCTGCCCCGTCCAAGTTCAGGGAAAGCCTGGATAAATGCGAACTCGACGGAACTACTGAGACTGGTCGACTGAAAGTTAAATGCCAGATCAAGGAAGGAAGTTCCGTGTATGGTTACTTCGCTGGGGACTCGACATCGGTTCCCAGAGTAACGTTCAACATTGACCCTGACAGCTCGGATATTGAGCGTCGTCGTATCACTGAAGGCTGGTACGACACACGCAACAAGGACACCGAAACCGTGGAAAACGGCAACAAAACCGCAGCTGCGTTTATCTACTCTGACACCGCAACGTCCGGTAGCAACAACAAATACTCATTGGCCTACTCCAGTACTGAGACAAACCTCATCCTGACCAGCTTGATCTGAAAGACAAGGAATCTGCAAAGGCATATCTCCAGGCGGCCGGACTGATGTAGCTAGGTTTCCAAAATAAAAATGATCATCGGTTGTAACTTTCTGTAGCTACGGCGTGTCTAAGTAGTGTCCAGCAGATAGGTTCGCCAGCGCTGACGGTCATAACCAAGACCGCAACAAGCGGGACCTGCCAACAAGAAAGGAATATTCATGAGCGACAATCCAGTGCAGGGTATGCAGGAAAACATCGAGGCAGCTATCCATGGTGCGCAGAGCGCGTTTAGTAGCTTCACCAGTTCAGGTGGCTCATCTGCCGGTTCTTCTGACGTTGCTGGGTCATCCGCAGGCTCCTCAGGCGACGCTGAAGCAACAGCCGGTTCTTCTGCCATCCACGATGCAGCCGGTGGTTCCTCGGCAGGTTCCTCCGACGTTGCAGGATCCTCCATGACCCACGACGCTGCAGCCGGCTCTTCTGCCGCTGCTGGTTCCTCAGCTGGCGCAGGCTCGGCCGGTTCAGGTTCAGCAAGCGCAACTCCTGTCGATCACATGTCCAGCCAGCCTGAACCAGATATTTCGAACGGTTTCAGCCCGGACTACTCCCAGGATGATGTTCTGATCGCAGACCCGAATCCAAGCAATGCGCAGAACGTGTCCAGCCGCGATGTTGATGGCGACGGCAGCATTGACGTAGTGCATTCCACCACCGATGGTGTGCAGCAGATCGATTATCTCGACGGCCAGGGTGAAGTTATTCTCACCGATGTTGATCTAGATGGCAACGGCACGTTTGAAACAGCCGTCACCACTGCAGAGGGCAATGTTGTGGTTGCATCGTCCGACATTGACGACGACGGTGACATGGACGTGATCAGCTACGCCGACGGCGCAACCGGCCAAGTGTTTCAGGAAGACACAGTTGAGGGCAATGTTGTTGTTGATTCTCAGATCGATTTGGACGGCGACGGCATCACCGATGTGGAGCTGATGGACGACAACAAGGACGGCACTTTTGATGTTGCTGCTGTCGACTCCGACATGGATGGTCACGCAAACGTGCTTTATCACGATGTAAACGGTGATGGAAACTTCGACTACGCAGCTTTCGACTCCGACGGTGACGGCATCATGGACACCAACGTGGATGCTAGCTCGTACGCCAATGGTTCGGTTGGCTCTGTAGATAACTTTGACAACCTCGGACACGATGCCGCCCAGCACGATGCTGGTATGGACGGCACTTTCTAACAGCTCGACCTTCACTCCTCCCTTCCCACTGCAACACACAAGGAAATAACGGTAATGACCTCCATGGACGGATATGACGAACACTCCATGTTCGATGAGTTGAACTCGCTCATTGACCCGAGCGACCTCGGAGACGATTCTTTCAATGAGTCCTTCGACGATATGGGGCATGATCACCCCTTCGCAGATCCGTTCGTGGATCCCATTGCCGACGACCCGGCTGTCAATATCCCGGATGACGGTCTCCCTGTTGTGCCTGATCTGCCCGATCATCCCATCGATCCGACCACGCACGACCCCGCCGTGCAGGACCCCGCCGTTGCTGACCCCAACATGGTGGATCCAGATACCGTGGACATTGACGATGCTGATCCCGGTCATGCCGACCCTGCCCCCGCACCGGAAGTCCACGACCCAACTACCCACGACCCAACTACCCATGATCCGGTTATCGACGCCCCCGCACCCGACCCTGGGCCCGAATCTGACCCGTCCCTCGATGTTCCTGCTCCAGGGGAGGAGCCCGCACTGGACGATGATGGCGTGTACGGTAACTCCTACGAGTGGAACTCTGACTGGTTCTACCAGCAGGTAGATGGTTATTGCGGCCCCACCTCCGTGGCCATTATTGCCAACGAGTTCTCTGACGCTGGCATCACCGACCCGCAGGTTATGGTGGACCAGGCGTACAACATGGGCCTCACGCAGGACATTTCCGAAGGCTTGTATATGGAGGATATTCAGACATTGCTGGATGCCTCCGGCGTGCCCTGCGAGACTGTTACAAGTTCTATGGATGACCTCGCCGCCCGCCTTGACGCTGGTTGTGGCGTGATTGCCGCCGTGGATTCCGGCGAGCTGTGGGGCGATTCCGCTGATGCGGCTGGCGAAGATAATATGCCAGATCACGCGCTCGTCGTCACTGAGATTGATACCAATACAGGCATGGTCACCCTGGAGGATCCAGGGTAACCCTGATGGAAATGGCACTCAGGTCCCGATCAGTCAGTTTGAGGATGCCTGGGCAGACAGCGGCTTCCAGATGGTGGCCACCACTGAGGGCGACCCTGATCTGGGTGGTACTAGCGACAACCCGCAACTCGCTTTTGTTAACGTGACAGGTAGTGATGTTATTCAGTAACGTTGCGGTAAAATGCACGTGCTCTGGAGTTGATGGAGGATGACGATGCCACAGGATGATGCGGCTCCCTTGAGCCCTGATCTTTCGTTACCAATGGATTCGCTGGACCCAGCCGTGTGGGACCGAATCCTCTCCGACGCTCTCGCCATGCCCGACGAGGACATTGATGCCTCCATCGTCCCCGACTATGACGAGTCGGATGAAATCACATTGGACGACACCGACTTCGACAGCATCATGCTTATCGACGCCGATGCAACCGATGATTCCACGGATGCCGACGATCAGGTTCATGACGAGGTCACGCATGATGACGTTGATGATACGGACAACGGGGACGATACCAGCGACTTCGGGCAGCACGACCTCACGTTTGACGTGTCCCATGACGACACTTTTCACGACAACGCCGATGGCCACCACAGTGCAGTCACCTATCACAATGATGACAATGGATTCGATGCTGACGACATAGACATTGACTTTGACATCAATGGATAGCATAAAAGCTGTATGCATTTGTCTTCAAAATAGGTTGAGCTAGGCTAAAGTTGGTAGGAGGTTGATAGGCGGCGACGCCACTCTATTAGTGGTGTGCGCATACGAGTGAAGGTTTGTTTGGGTACATGAATGATGATGCTGAGCTTCTAAGCAAAGCACGCGAGGGTGACGAGCGTGCCTTCGCGGAACTTGTCACCAGGTATCAACACATTGCCTGGAGCGTGTGCATGCGCATTACCGAAAACCAGCACGATGCGGAGGACGCACTTCAGCATGCGCTGGCCTCCACGTGGAAAAATCTGTCTCGCTTTCGAGGCGAATCGAAATTTGGCACCTGGTTCTACCGCATCGCCAGCAACGCGGCCGTAGCGTTAGTGCGCAAACGCAAGCAAGAAAAACCCATTGACGACGATGAAGACGGCTATTTCATCCAGCTGGAGGACACAGCAGCCGCCTTTGAAGAACAACTTGCTGACCATGACCGGCTCAGTATCGCACTGCAACAGATCAATGCTGATTCCCGCGAAGCACTCGTCCTCGCGGAAGTGGCGGGGCTAACATACGCAGAAATAGCGGTCCACCAGAATGCCTCCCTCTCTGCGGTGAAAGTGCGCATTCACCGCGCAAAGAAGAAACTGGCGGACCTTCTGGAAAAAGTAGCGGCTAGCTAAGCGCGCGGTTAACCGCGGACGTCACGGCCTTCAAGGAAGCGTAGGTGATGGAGCGGGCGATCCCCACACCCCAGACCTTCTGGCCGTTGACCTCGGCGTAGATGTAGGCGGCAGCCGCGGCGTCGTCACCCGCACTCAGCGCATGCTGCGTGTACTCCTGAACCTCAACGTCCACCCCAATGGATTCCAGGGCGTTTGCATATGCCGACACCGGGCCGTTACCTGTGCCTGTCACCGTCACGTCCTTGCCGTTGAAGCGGATCTGGGCGGTAATGGTGGCGGTGTCATTCTCCGTTTTCGCGGCGTCAACCTGCATGGACACCTGCTCCAACGGAGTGGTCCGATCCAAGTACTCCTGGGCGAAAATGTCGAACATGTGCTTCGACTCCACCTCGCCGCCTTCGGCATCAGTGACGTTCTGAACCACGGAGGAAAACTCCACCTGCATGGGACGCGGCAGGGTCAAACCGTGATCCGTCTTCATGATGTAGGCGACACCGCCCTTGCCGGACTGGCTGTTCACGCGGATCACGGCCTCGTAGGTGCGGCCCACATCCTTCGGGTCAATCGGCAGGTAGGGAACCTCCCATTCAATATCCTGCAGTTCCTCCCAACTCACATCGGTGTGGCTCGCGCCGGGGCGCAGCTTCGCGGCCATGGCGTCCAGACCCTTGTTCACGGCATCCTGGTGGGAACCGGAGAAGGCGGTAAACACCAGGTCACCGCCGTAGGGGTGGCGTTCCGGCACGCGCAGCTGGTTGCAGTACTCCACCGTGCGGCGGATCTGCTCAATGTCGGAGAAATCGATTTGGGGGTCCACACCCTTGGGTCAGCAGGTTCAAGCCCAAGGTGACCAGGCAGACGTTGCCGGTGCGTTCACCATTGCCAAACAGGCAGCCCTCAATGCGGTCCGCGCCCGCCATGTAGCCCAGTTCCGCAGCGGCAACACCCGTGCCACGATCATTGTGGGGGTGCAGCGACAAAATGATGGAATCCCGACGATTCAGGTTGCGGTGCATCCACTCGATGGCATCGGCGTACACGTTTGGTGTGGTCATCTCCACGGTGGAGGGCAGATTCACAATAATCGGATTCTCGGGCGTGGGATCCATGACCTCCACCACGGCGTCACACACCTCCTTGGCGTAGGCAACCTCCGTGCCGGTAAAGGACTCGGGGGAGTACTCCCAGCGCCAATTCGTGTTTGGGTACTCGGTGGCAATCTCCTTGATCAGCTGCGCCGCGTCTGTAGCCAGCTTCTTAATGGAGTCCTTGTCTTTGCGGAACACCACGTTGCGCTGCAGGATCGATGTGGAATTGTACAAGTGCACAATCACATTTTTTGCGCCCTCGCAGGCTTCAAAGGTGCGCCGGATCAGATGCTCACGGGCCTGTACCAGCACCTGGATGGTCACGTCGTCGGGGATGAGGTTGTTTTCGATAATGTCCCGCACGAAATCAAAATCAGTCTGGGAGGCAGAGGGGAAACCCACCTCAATCTCCTTGTAACCCATGCGCACCAGCAGTTCAAACATGCGGCGCTTGCGTTCAGGGCTCATCGGATCGATCAGGGCCTGGTTGCCGTCGCGCAGGTCCACCGCACACCACTGCGGTGCGGAATCAATCACCTTGTCTGGCCAGGTGCGGTCGGGCAGCTCGATTTTCTCCACCTCAACCTCAAACGGCTGGTAGCGCTTCACGGGCATAGAGGAGTTGCGTTGTTTATTCCACGCGGGCTGGCCGTCGGGTCGGGGGCCAGCCGGGGTGGAAATGTCACGCGGGGCGGAGATAAATGCATCAGAGGGGGCCATGGCTTAAAAAAATTCCTTTGGGGATTGGTTGGTTACCCAGTTTCCTATGGGCCACGGCTGGCGCGCCTGAACTCCGCGACGGGGTGCCAGCCGTGCTCTAGACCGTTGACCCGCCGCGGCACAGAAGGAGGAGACGTGCGCGCAGCATGTTGTTCAGCCTACAGTATCTTTCCGTGATAGGGGCAAAAAGCTAGAAAGCTACCATAGAAATGGGATCAGGCATGGAGATTTTTCGCCCGACCCCACTTCCAACGGGGATAGCGCTTAAGGGATAATGGGGCAGTGTCGCAACAAGCCCCAGATCCCCCGGATTACCCAGCCCTGGATCACACAGCCCCGGCTACCGCAGGTCGCCCGGCGGGCTTAACTCGAGTGGACTGGCTGTGGGCTTTCGGCATTTTTCAGCGTTGCCTCACTAGTGCGACTGGTGATCATGGGCATGATGGCCACCGCCAACGGCTACACACTGCATTCCCTGTTCTACCGTTGGGACGCGGAATACTATGTGAGCATCGCGCGTGACGGCTACTTTGCCATCACAGAACCCGTGGTGGAGGTGCCTGTTTACGAACGCTCTCTGGCGTTTTTCCCGGGGTTTCCATACCTGTTGCGCGGACTGCATGCGGTGCTGCACCCGATCACGGGGCTTCACCATGAAACCATTGCGTATGGTGTGAATTTCCTTCTCGGTGTGGTGATGATCGCCGGTGTCATGGCCCTAGTCAACCGCATTCCCAGCATTAACCACTGGGGCGCTAAAAGCCAGCGCGCCCGCATCCTCGCGGCTGTTCTTATTGCCGGTGTGCCCATGGGCATCACTTTCAATATGGCGTATTCGGAATCCCTGTTCGGGGCGCTATCTATTTGGGCTCTGGTGGCCATTATGGACCGCCGTTGGTTGCTCGCCGGGCTTCTTGTTTTTGTCACCGGCCTGACACGCATTACCGCCGTGGACGTGATGTTGGTACTGTTCCTGGCCGTGCTCACCACCGACCGGAAAAACTGGCGAGGTTGGCTCGCGACTCTGCTTTCACCCCTGGGTTTGCTGTGGTATTTGTGGTGGTCCTCCAGCTACCTCACCCACATTGGCGGCTATTTCGGCATGCAGCGTGAGGGCTGGAATTCCGCGTTCGACTGGGGCATAGCCACCTGGAAATTCGCCACCTTCACCATGTTTGCCTCCCGTGAATTAGGCTACTTCCTCTCGGTGGCCGTCATGATCGCCTTTGTATTCATTGTTGCCGGGAGTTTCCGCAAACTACCGTGGCAAATCTGGGTGTTCAGCGCCGCCGTCGCCGCCAACATCCTGCTTTCCGACGGCATTATGCACTCCCGCCCACGCCTACTCATCCCGGCGTATCTACTGCTCCTTCCGCTGGTGTTCTTCTTTGCTCGCCGCTTATCGACGCCCGCGCAGATCACCATTGCCGTCAGCTGGTTACTGTGGGGCGCGTGGTTTGGGGCCTACATGCTGGGCGTCTTTCCCTGGGCGATCTGACGGATAACGATCAGGCCGCTGAGCACGGCGATCTCCGCCGCGAGAATCCAACATTGCAGCATGAAATCGGGGGCACTTATATACAACAGCGGCAACGTGAAACCGAGAAGAGCCACTGGTCCGAATACGAGGGTCAGCACGCTGCCAATCCTAGTACAAGAGCTGCGGCAATGGTGATCACCCTGCGCCTGGTGCTGCGCGCCGGGGGAGTGCGGCGCACCCATGTGTAGATCACGCGGCCGATGGTCAGCAGAGCAAGCACAATGAGCGCGGTTTGGGTATACACAATCACGTCACCCCAGTGGGTGTTGGAGGATTGTTGCTTGGGCGTCACACCCAGGGTTTCCTCCGCGAAGACCAGTGCCGGCGTGACGATGCCATTGTTGTTCATCTGATCACGAATCCCCATGACGTTGTAGAGCACCACGACGCCCTTGCCGGTTTGCTGATTGAAGCCCATGTAGGAGTTGAATCCAGGAACAGTGCCGCCGTGATACACCAGCTGGGTTCCATCGAACTGCTCGTAGAAAAGCCCCGCGCCGTATTCGTAATCATCAGTGGTGGAGACCTTGGGCAAGGTGCTTGGTAGCTGGCCGGCTTGGTGTTGGCGAAGTTGCCACGCCCCGTAGTCGGCGAGTTGCCTTCCGGTGCCGGCGAGGTTGCCTTCGCCGATTTCGTAGTCCTGAATATGCTCCCGCACCGCTAGGTTTCCAGTGAAGAAAGGCGCGTGGCCTGCGGGGACGGTGCTGTTTATCGTGTCTGCGCGGCTAAGAGGAGTCACGCCGGTCGCCGGATCCAGATAGGTTTCTAACAGCGTGCTATACGATTCCCCAGTGGCGCGTTCCATCAGTTGTTGCACCAATATGTAGCTGATGTTTGAGTAGGAATGCGTGCCGACCGGGTCGACTGATGGTAGGTCTTTTACCCCGTCAATGACACTTTGCAGGTTGCGGGGATAGGGATTGAGTTCTCGGGGCAGTCCTGCCGTGTGGTGTATGAGGTCAGTGACGGTGGCACCATTATTGCCCAGTGCTGTTCCTTGGAATTCGGGATAGTACCTGGTGAGGGGCGCATTGAGATCAATTTTTCCTTGTTCAGCTAACATCATGGCCAGTGCGGACGTGAACGATTTAGAAATGGATCCCCATATGAACAGGGAATCCGGGCCGATGGGGTTGCTGTTTGAATCAACACCGACGTAGTGTTCATCGGTCACTCCGGTGGCATCAAAGGTGACTACCGCAAGACCGGGCGTTTTAAGATCGTCTGCAAGTTTCTGGTAACGGTCATTCTCATGTGATTGAGCGTGTGCTGAGCTTGCCATGAAGGCCACAGCAAGAATCACCCCCAGCAGGGATATGAGTGCTTTCATGCAGTTGAGCGTATCCATGTTGGGGGTGTGTCAACATCAGGGGTTTCCCTGAAAAATGCCCTGAAAATTTACGCTAGCCCTGAGGTAAGTTTCTCTCCCTCGATGTCAACGTTGGGGAGTAGGCGGCCGAGCCAGCGTGGAATGCTCCAAGCACGGGCGTCGAGAAGGAACATGGTGGCGGGAATGATGGTCATGCGCACAATGAAGGCGTCAAATAGCACCGCCGTGGCCAGGGCAAACCCCATGACTTTGATGAGTTGCAGGTCCGTAAACATGAAGGCGGCGAACACACTGATCATGATCAACGCGGCTGCTGTGACCACGCGGGCACCATGCTTGAAGCCGTACACCACCGCAGGACCAGCGTTCATGCCATGGTGGTACCCCTCGCGCATGCGGGTGACCAGGAACACCTGGTAGTCCATAGCCAACCCGAACACACTGCCAATCAATAGGATCGGAAGTTGGCTGATCAGGGGCTGCGGGTCTGCGACCAGTCCGGCGAAACCCTCCTGCCAGACCAGCACCGTAATGCCAAATGTTGCTGCCACTGACAGTGCAAATCCCAGCGCGGCAATCAGAGGCACCCAAATGGAACGGAATACCACCATGAGCAGCACAAACGCCAGCGCAACGACAATGGCAACGTAGGGGATCAGTACGCCAGAGAGCCGGTCGGAAAGATCTTGGACTATCGGTGCCATGCCTGTGATGCGGTACGAGGCACCCGTCTGCTCCTGGAAATCCGACTTGTGATCCCGCAGGTTGTGCAACAAATCCACAGTGCGTTTATCTGTCGCGCCATTCGAGGGGATGATCATCACTTGGGCGGCATCGCCAGCATCGTTGACTGCGGCAACCTGGGCATTTTTCACGCCATCCATTCCTGCGAAATCGTGGACGGCGGTGGTGAATGCCTCGGGGCGTTGCTGCTCGGGGAGGGACGCGACGTCGACAAGCGCGATCATCGGTGCCTGGCGGCCGGGGCCGAAGGCATCCTCAATCATGGTGTAGGGCGGTGCGGCTCGGCGAACCCGGCGCGGCCGCACTGCCACCCGTCGGCGTGGCCAGGCGCAGCTGTGCAGCGGGGATAGCCAGTAACGCCAGCGCAAGAACGCCTGCCACCAGGAACAATGCCGGGTGTTTGCGGATCATGCGCACCCAGCGGGCACCCATCGTCGGGGTCTCCTGCTCTGGGTCGGGAGCCTTGATAAAGGGCATGCGTGCCGCAAACGCACGGGTGCCCCACAGTCCCAGAAATTGCGGGAAGCAAACCGATAGCTACCAGCACGGCAATAGCCACTGTTCCCGCAGCACCCAGCGACATGGCGGACACGCTCGGAATATTGATAATCACCAGCGCCACCAGTGCAATAATCACCGTCAGTCCGGCGAACACCACGGCCGTGCCTGCCTTACCCACGGCCAGGCCCGCCAGATGCGCGCGCTCGTTTCGAGGAATGCTGCGTATACGCTGTGCCAGCTCCTTCGGAGTCAGGTTATGGCCGTCCACATACTGGACCAACTCGCTGCGGAAACGCGACAGAATAAACAACGCATAATCAATGCCCACGGCCAGGCCGATCATCGTGGCCAGGGTTGTGGTGTTCTGATCGATGCTGTCGGTCAACCCTGATGCTGCGTTAATGCCCAGCGAGCCAAGCAGGACGCCCACGATCGCCGTGGCCAGTGGCATTCCTGCAGCCACCAGCGATCCGAATGTCACCAGCAGCACCACGGCAGCCACAAGAACACCCACCAGCTCGCTCTGCATGCCTAGTTGTTCTGTTCCGTCAAATGCGTTGCCTGTGTAGGCGATGTCCAGGCCATCCGCGTTGTCTTTCAGTAGTTTAGTGACATCGGCTACCTTATTTTTGTCAACATCCTGCATTTTCGCTGCATCAAACATCACCTGGATAATCCCCGTTGTCTTATCCGGACTCAGTGGTGACTGCTCGTCCACGTCCGCGCTGTTGGGGTTGCCCTGCCGCATCGCCGCGTCCGCTGCCACGGGGTTCACGATCATATCCTTGCTCTTCAGCGCATCCGAATGCTTCAGCTTATCGATGATCGCGTCAACCTTCACCGCCTGCTCCGGGTCGCTGAGGGTGCCCTCTTTCGCCTTGACCACAATCATGCCGGTTGGAGCCGTGAGTTCATCTTCTGACGTGTTGAAACGCCGACTAATCTCCTCCTGAGCTTCCACCGACTCCGCGCCAGGTATGCTAAACGAATTACTCGGCGGCTTCGCCAACGCCCCCGCCGCCACTGCGGCCGCCGCAAAAAGCAGCAACCACATGGCAATAAACTTCAATCTGTGCGTATACGCGGCGCGACCGAGCCGATACAACAAACGCGACACAATAATCACCTCAAAATTCTGAACAGTATGAACAGTGCTGACACGCAAATGAGCATATCTATGTTGGGGGTGTGTCAACATCGGGGTTTTCCCTGAAAAACACCCTGAAAAGTACCCTGAGAACCGTCATGTTGACACTCATTAAGCTTGGCAAAAGGGCAGGTCACAGCACATCGGCTGAACAGGGGAAATTTCGGCGGGCAAAAACTCCGCCGGAAGGGGGAGGTGATAATGAGGTGGTCGGTCAGGTGGGGGATAGGTGGTTATTACCGCAATTGAGGACACCGCTAACGTGCGCTGTAAAGTATGTATACCTTCAAGCGCGAAAACGCTCGTTTGTGGACCTGAGCGTATACATACTTCGCACGCCAGCCCCCGAAACCTACTCCTTCATGCTCTTCTGGGACAGCACCACGGTGGAGATGATCATGGTGATCAGGGCGAGGGCCATCCAAAGCCAACCGAGGTCAGTGACCTGGAATTTTTCGCCAAGCACGATGTAGCCGAGGCTGAAGGCGACGATGGGTTCGGAAATGGTCATGGCGGGCAGAGAGTTTTTCAGCGCGCCCGCGTTGAAGGAGGATTGTTGCACGGCGGTTCCGAGTGTCGCACCAAGGATCAGAGCGTAGCCTTCCCAGTTGGTGATCAATCCGATCACGCCGTAGTACTGGTAGATTTCCACGGCTGCTTTGGAGAGCACAGCAACGTAGCCGAAGAGTGCACCGGTGACTATGCCGAGGATGAGGGCTTTTTCGCGGTTGGGTCGGATGTGCGCAAAGCGTTCTAAGCCGGCCATGACAACGATGCCAACCGATAGGGCGGGTACCCACCGCTCAAGAGGGCGGGTGCGTGAGTCCAGGAAGTGGTCGTCCGAGGATCACCAAAACGGCCACCGCTACGGTGAGTGCCCCGGACCAGAAGGTTTCGGTTTTGCTGATGCGGCGGCCGTCGTAAAGCGCGGAAAGCGGAAGGGTGAACATGAGGGAGAGCACCAGTACTGGCTGCACCACCAGCAGCGTGCCAAAACCCAGGGCGATGGTTTGCAGGAAGTACCCAAGCAGGGCTGTTCCTGTGCCTGCCCACCAGAGGGGTCGGCTAATGACGGTAAGGATCGGGGCATTTGTGAACCTGGATCCGTCACCGGGGGCTTGTTCGGCGATGCGGTGCCGCACGACTGTCCCCCAGGCGATGGTGAGCGCGGAGGCGAGTGCGAACAGCACAGCAATAAAATTGCTTTGCACTTTCTTAACCGTAGTTGATTCTTGGGTACGATGAACAAACGTAATATTGTTTACGCTGAAAGGGCGGCTGTCTAGTGGCATTGATCGTACAGAAATATGGGGGATCTTCGCTGGAGAGCGCTGAGCGGATACGTCGAGTTGCTGAACGGATTGTTGCCACTAAAAAGCAGGGGAACGATGTTGTTGTCGTATGTTCTGCGATGGGTGACACCACCGATGAGCTTCTTGATCTTGCCGCGCAGGTGAACCCGGTGCCGCCGGCGCGTGAGATGGATATGCTGCTTACCGCTGGTGAGCGTATTTCCAATGCGCTGGTAGCTATGGCCATTGAGTCGTTTGGGGCCGAGGCGCAGTCGTTTACTGGCTCGCAGGCGGGGGTGCTCACCACGGAACGGCACGGTAACGCCCGGATTGTGGATGTGACGCCGGGCCGTGTTCGGGAGGCGCTGGACAATGGCAAGATTTGCCTCGTAGCCGGATTCCAGGGCGTGAATAAGGACACGCGCGACGTGACAACGTTGGGGCGTGGCGGGTCCGATACCACTGCTGTGGCGTTGGCGGCGGCGTTGAAAGCGGATGTGTGCGAGATCTATTCGGATGTGGATGGCGTGTACACCGCCGACCCCCGCATTGTTCCTAATGCTCAGAAGTTGGAGAAGCTTTCCTTTGAGGAAATGCTGGAGCTGGCTGCGGTTGGTTCTAAGATTTTGGTGCTGCGTAGTGTGGAGTATGCGCGCGCTTTTGATGTCCCACTCCGCGTTCGTTCGTCGTACAGTAATGACCCCGGCACGCTCGTTGCTGGATCAATGGAGGATATCCCCGTGGAAGAAGCAGTACTCACCGGTGTAGCAACCGATAATTCCGAGGCGAAAGTCACCGTGCTGGGCTTGCAGGATAGCCCCGGTGAGGCGGCGAAAGTATTCCGCGTGCTGGCGGATAGCGAGATCAACATTGACATGGTGTTGCAGAACATTTCCTCCCTGGAGGACAACTGCACCGACATCACCTTCACATGCCCGCGTGCCGACGGCCCCCGCGCCATGGAATTGCTGAAAGCTGCAGGTAGATGGCGTGTGTAAGAATGTGCTGTACGACGACCAGATTGGCAAGGTTTCCTTGGTCGGTGCCGGTATGCGTTCCCATCCGGGCGTTACCGCCGTCTTCTGTGAGGCGGTACGCGATGCCGGGGTGAATATTGAGCTCATTTCCACCTCGGAAATCCGCATTTCGGTGCTGATCCGTGAAGCTGACATGGCTAAAGCTGCCCGCGCGATTCACGATGCGTTTGATCTGGGCGGCGACACCGAGGCCGTGGTGTACGCCGGAACCGGCCGCTAAATTACCTTATTGCTACTCCCGTCGCATTGTGTGGTGGGAGTAGACTCATTTCGAAATGTTTATGTAGGTCGGTGCAGGAAGGAACTCCCCATGACCACCATCGCCGTTGTCGGTGCCACGGGCCAGGTTGGCCGCGTGATGCGTTCTATTCTTGAAGAGCGCAACTTCCCGTTGGATAACATTCGGTTTTTTTGCTTCGGCACGGTCCGCTGGCACGACCCTTCCTTTCGGTGGGAAAGACATTGTGGTGGAGGACTTGGCGCAGGTGACAGAGGAGTCCCTGAAGGGTATTGACATCGCGTTGTTCTCTGCGGGTGGGTCCACGTCCAAGCAGTACGCCCCGATCTTTGCCGCAGCGGGCGCTGTGGTGGTGGATAATTCCTCCGCATGGCGTAAAGACCCTGAGGTGCCGCTGATCGTCTCGGAAGTGAACCCGGGGGAGAAGGACAACCTGGTTAAAGGGATCATCGCTAACCCGAACTGCACGACCATGGCGGCGATGCCGGTGCTGAAGCCGCTTCACGACGCCGCTGGCCTCACCCGTCTGCACGTGTCCTCCTACCAGGCGGTATCCGGCTCGGGAATCGCGGGTGTGGATGCGCTGGCCAAGCAAGTTGCTGAGGTGGGGGACCGGAACGTGGAACTCGCCCACGACGGTTCGATTGTTGCACCTGAAGACCTCGGTCCTTATGTTGCCCCCATCGCCTATAACGCGTTGCCGCTGGCGGGGAATATCGTTGATGACGGCTCGGGCGAGACGGATGAGGAGCAGAAGCTGCGCAATGAGTCCCGCAAGATCCTGAACATTCCCGATCTTCGGGTAGCTGGCACCTGTGTGCGCGTGCCTGTGTTTACTGGCCATACGTTGACCATTCATGCCGAGTTTGACCGCCCCATCACCCCCGAGCAGGCTAAGGATTTGCTTGCCGACGCCCCCGGTGTGGAGCTCGCCGATGTGCCCACTCCGCTCGCTGCTGCGGGTAAAGATACGTCCTTGGTGGGACGTATCCGTCAAGATCAGTCGGTAGACGATAATCGCGGTTTGGTGCTGGTGGTCTCAGGTGACAACCTGCGCAAAGGTGCCGCGTTGAATACTATCCAGATCGCCGAGCTGTTGATGGACTAATTCCCGCCACCACAGAGCCCCACATCCTGTGGGGCTTTTTTGTTTTAGGGGGTGGGGACATTTTCAGGGGTACGTTGTGTGACAGTTGTGCCGTAAGTGACATCTGAGTGTGGAGCAGAGCAGAGATGCGCAGGTATCGAGGGTAATTCAAAGGTAGATGGTTAGCTTTCTACTAACTAAGAAATAATTATGAAAATATTCTTTTTTCTCAGTGGGCGGGTGTAGCGAAACATTCGCAACAGATGCTTAATTGATTTGAGTATTGGTGCGTTGTACTCTCAATTGCGTCTGGACAATGCTGTAAAACCGCCAGGTATTGGAGTTTTCCACTACCGAATGGCGCGCATGTGGAGTGGATTGAGGCCGTTGCGTCACGAATCCACTCCATGAACGCGCTTACCAAAAACTGAGGAAAACATGAGGACTTCTAAGTTTCGATGTGCTGCACTGTTGGCAGCAAGCGCCATTGCCCTTTCCGGCTCACTGGCTCCCTCTGTCGCGTTTGCGCAGAACAAACCATCCGTCACCAGCCCAACCTCTACCACGGTGGATCTTGAGCACGAGGTCTCGCTGACCATTAACAAGTACAAGGGTGAGCTCGGCCAAACGACGGAACCGTTCCCGGGCGTGGGCTTCAAAATTGAAAAAGTATATATTAATAACCCCCTCAACACGGCAGCCGGGTGGAAAGAGGCTTCCCAACTGACCGCGGAGACTGCCCAGATTGATGGCTCCTGGCCTGCGATCACTCCGCAGACCGACACCAGTGGCCAGATCAACATCAGCACCACCAACCCCAAAGGTGCGAAGGACTTCAAGGTCGGCGTCTATAAGATCACCGAGCAGCAGCAGACCGGTTACACCGTGGCCAAGCCGTTCCTGGTTACCCTGCCGTTCGTGGATGAAGGCGTGTGGAAGTACGAGCAGACCGTCAAGCCAAAGAACCAAGATGTTCAACCCACCAAGACCGTGGTTGATGAAGGTAAAACCCTGAGGGACGACCTGGAATACACCATCGAGGCTCCCGTACCTGCGGACAAGCTCAGCCGCTTCGCAATCAAAGACGACTTGGCATACTACCTTGGGTTTAATGAAGCCTCCGGCCCTCAGGTAAAACTGATCAACAAAACAGGTGACGTGACCACACTCACCGCAGGCACGGACTTTGTGCTGACTAAACCGGCTAATGGGCAGCCTGGTCAGGTATCCATTGACTTCCAATCGGATGACCAGCGCCAAGCTCTGGAAAATCATCGTCAAAACGAACCTGGGCTTAAGGTGCAGATAAAGTTCACCGCTAAGCTCCTGTCTGTTCCTGACAACGGCAAAGTGGATAACGACGCCGTGGTGGACCTACCCAACAATGTTTCTGTGACCACCAACAAGGACGGCAACCCTGGTGCATCCTCCCACTTTGGTCAGCTGGTGATCACCAAGAAGGGTGAAGACAACGCACGTCTCACAGACGAGCAGAGGACCATGACAGGTGCGGAATTCCAGCTGTACCGTTGCACCGAGGAAAGTGGCAAGTGGACGGTCAAGGGAAGCCCGATTAACGGATCGAGCGATCAAAACACGAACAGCAAGACCAACACCTTTGTCACCCCGCGCGGCGCGAATCTGACCACTTCCGTCACAGTGTACGGCGTCCAGCATGAGGGCAGGGTTAACAATGCCGACGTTACTGATGAGCTGTGCGTGGTGGAAACCAAAGCACCGTCTGGTTTTGCTCTGAACCCAGAGCCGCAACCCGTGGTGAATGCTAACCCGAAGGTTGGAAACAATGATTTCAACATGACTGCCGAGGTCATGGACTACAGCGATTCGGCCATCGGTCAGTTGCCAGCCACCGGTGAAAAGGGCGTGTTTGCCCTCATGGCTGCCGGTTTGGCGCTGCTCATCGGCGGTGTGTGGGCGCGTCTGCGCCACAACCGTAAGCAAGCGCACGGTGCCTAAAACTCTGACATTCTAACCGTTCACTCCACTACTATCCGAGGAGGCCGCACATGGTGTGGGTAAGCACGAAACCAGCGAAGCATCGTGCGGCCGATCGGGCACCCCGGCTTTCCTCTGCGCCACGCCGCACGTCGGTATTGTCGGCGATCCTTATTGTCATGGGAATTGTTGTGCTACTGGCTCCCGTGGTCCTGACCAAGTTGCACAACGCTGACCAGGTGCGGATTGCTGAGCAGTACTCGGCGTCGATACGCGAGATACCGGTGGATCAGCGCGAGCAAGAGCTTGCCCGCGCACAGGAGTGGAATGAACGGTTGGGGCGTTTTGAGCTGCGTGATCCGTGGAGTTTCGCGCCAGACCCGGAATCCCCCGAATACCAGGAGTATCTGGGTGTGTTGGCGATGAATCCGGTGATGGCGCGCCTGCGGGTCCCGTCGGTGGGGATTGACCTGCCGGTTTACCACGGGTCCACCGAAAAAGTCCTGGCACAGGGGGCTGGGCATGTCTTTGGCAGCGCTTTTCCCATTGGTGGCGAAGGCACGCATGCGGCACTGACGGGTCATACTGGAGTGTCCACATCGACCATGTTTGACAATCTTCACAAGGTGAAGCTGGGTGACACATTCACCGTGGAAACCCTCGGCAAACGAGTGGCGTACCGGGTGGACAACATCATCGTGGTCAAGCCCGAAGATACCCAGCATCTTCAACCTGTGCAGGGCAAAGACTATGTCACCCTGATCACGTGTACTCCCTACGGCATTAACTCGCACCGGCTGTTGGTGCGCGGTGAACGTCTGCCCGACGATTCCCCGGCGCTGGCCGAAAACGTTAATTCCGACCGCTGGCAATGGTGGATGCTCCTGGCCATGGGCTTGTCTGCGCTGGCGTTTATCTACCTCATCCTGGGGTTTGTGAAACGGAAGAAAGGACAACAATGACACGCACAGTCGAGTTGCTGGTGTCTTCACTTCTGGTTGTACTGCTGATTGTGCTCGGTGTGGCGACGATGCCCGCCGCCGATGCGCATCCTCAGTTTGATGCAGGCCGCACAGCGCAACTGAGCATCCACAAAACCGCAAGTTCCACCGACACGGCGCAGGAACCTCTTGCGGGTGTGGTGTTTGGCATCCAAAGTCAATGGAATTGACTTAAACAGCAACGAAGGGTGGAAAGAACTCTCCACGCTTGATGCTCGGGACGTGCAACAACATCCCGAACGACTCGGAGAACTCACCCATGTGGCTACCCGCATGGTGGATGCCACCACAGCCGCCGCAGTGTTTTCGGACCTCCCGCTCGGCGTCTACCTGGTCACGGAGCAACCCGCGCGTATTGGCGACGTGTCCTACTCCGTGGTGGCACCATTCCTCGTGCCGTTGCCGATGAACACGGGCGACGGTTGGAACTATGACGTTGTGGTGCAGGCAAAAAACCAGCCCATTTCCATCACCAAAACCGCTTCCGCCACTAACGTTCAGTCCGGTGATGACGTCACCTACACCCTGAACAGCACCATCCCAACCCCCGATAAGCAGGGAAAACTATACCGCTACATAGTCACTGACCCCCTGCCGAGTGCCGTCACGTACCGCTCTGCCGAGCTTGCACTCACGGGTTTCGATGGGGCACCGCAACTTCGTGCCGACACCGACTACACCGTGCGTTACGACGCCGCTAGCCGCGAGGTTACCCTCACCGTCACCGAAGCCGGTCTGCGCACGCTTGCCGACGCCCGCGCCCACAACGCCGCTGCCCATGTACGCGCCAGTATTCGGGTTACCGCTGCGGGTAATCCGGGTGACCCCATCGACAACACGGCAGCGTTCTTCCCTGATGGCTACGACCCGGCCACGAGTAAGGGAATTTCATCGAACACGCACCGGATTGTGATTGCAGACCACAAACCACCTGTTGATGGTTCTGGAAATAGCAGCGGAGGTGCTGCCAGTGGTGGTTCTGCTGGTGGTGCTTCTGGCGGTGGGCCTGCTAGCAACGGGACTTCCGCCGACACACCCACGTCGTGGCTGCAACGCCGAGGAGTGTTGCGTCAGGGGCAACTGGCACTTACCGGTGCCGGAATTTACGGATTATGCATCGCAGGCGCCACCGCGCTGTTTGCCGGTGCAGCACTCATGTATTACAGGGATAGAAAACAAAGGAAAGCGAAACGATGAGCACACTGGTGAACCCAGTCAGCCACCTCCGGTACCTGCGTATTTCACTGGTGTCTATAGTGAGTGCTGCTCTAATCCTTCTCAGTCAGATGGTGAGCATACCCGGTGCTCCAGGTGACCTCGGTGCGGCCGTTGCACATGCGCAGGCGAATGCGGCGCAAGAAGGAAGCCAAGGTTGCGACTACCGGAAAGAAGGACCGTTTGCCAATGATATTTGCTGGTTGAACTTCAGCAACATTGATTTTGCCAAGGCTCGCCAGCCGCAAGGCGTTGACGTAAGCATAAAACTTGATTCAACCCTTACCGCCTACTTCAACCTACGCGTGGTGGATAGTTTCACAGACCCACAGACTGGCAAGGTATGGGATCGAAAGATCCGAGAAAGCGACGTGCCTTCGTGGACATGGGCGACGTTTGGCAAATATGTGTACACGCGCCCGGACCTCAAGAAGAATCTCAAAAACAGTATTGGTACCACAGCGTTTGGTTCTAATACGCCCCTGGACAGTCGGTCATCGGTTCAACTTACCCGTATGCGTGTCGTTGGTGCTGGCGGGTTGCCTGTAAATTATGGTCTGACTGTGTGGGATGCGGAAAGCACCAACAAGGGTGAATTCCTGGAAATGAGTTCCGATGTTGACCTTGGTGATCCGACCTATTTCACCCCGTCAGGTGCCGAGGCTGCCTGTCGCTTGGGTGCGGTGAAAAATGGCAATACATTCACCTGCAATGGTTCCGAAAGCAACTTTATTGGTTCTTTTGGTTTTTATACGAAAAATCCCACGCAATTCACCACAGTGTTGGGTGGTAAAAGTCAGCAGAAGATTGCTATTGGGTTTGCCAAACTCAATGCCACAGGAACAGTGACGGTGGATCGTAAAGGCGCTGACCGTATCGGAGATACCACCGAGTTTCAACTTGATAATAACTGGGCGAACTCTACCCTTGCTTCCACGACGGTTACCCCTGGTCAGACCACAGGTAACGTGTCTGCAACATACTTGGTGGATAGGAAAGATCCCCGCGTCGAGTTTGTTGGGCAGCTCACTAAGGAAAAGCTTGCATATCTTCGATACCGTCCAGAGTGGATGTGTCGGGTAGATACTCCCGATGGTCCAGGTGTAAGTAAGGCTCCCAAGACAGCGGACACTAGGGCATTATCCAAAGTGATTTACCGGCAGGAATTCTTTGGGCATATCCACTGTGACGTGGTCTATAAGTCTGTTTGATTTTTCCTCGACACTCACCATTGCTAAAAAGGTCACAGGGGACGCAGCTGGGGCTGCACTACTCAACGGACGTGAGTACCGGATGCGGTACACCTGCACCAAGGAAGGTTTTGCCGAAGCATACCCTGACCAGCAGGGATATATGCGTGGGGAAGTATCCCTTCGAGGTGGGCAGACGCATCGAGTGGACAACATTCCGGTGGGCAGCAACTGCACCGTGGAAGAAGTGGATCCGTTTACCGACCCCTCCCTGACGTTTAACAAAAGTGTCTCCGTCGACGACGGTGCTCAGCAGCCCAACCAGCGCGTGGAACTGACCACAAAAACCGGCATCAATGCCGTCACCATGACCAATGAGTACAACAGGATTCTTGGCAAAATCAACGTGACCAAAGATGTGACCGGTCCCGCCGCGGCGCCGTTTGCCAACACCCCGGTGACCATGAAATACCAGTGCACCGGCGACTCAGAGAAAACACTCACCGCCCACCCTGGTAGCGCCGTGACCTCTGCGGTGGAAGTGCCCGTAGAAACAGATTGCTTCCTGTGGGAGGAAATCACCCTGACTCCCTGAGCAGCAAGAAAAGCTGCAGATGACCACGAGTTATGCGGTAAATGATGGTCAATTGGCTGTGTTGCAAGGATCCCGTATACCCTTTAGGATCCCAGCGGCTCGCCGCGCTGGTGATATTGCCACGCTGCCCATCCGCGTGGTGAACAATTTTGATTACCGGCGGGCACCCCTGACTATCACCTCGACTCTTACTGGTGCTGCTGCGGCCAAAGTAGCCAACAGTGGTGCCACCTTCCCCGTAACGTGGGAATGCACCTGGGACAATGGTGCACATAGCGAACGAGGGGAGGTTCCTTTTTCGCCAGGTTCGGAACAGGCCGTAGCGCAGGTTCCCGTCGGCTCGATGTGTCGTGTTTTTGAAAAGGAACCCACCGGCGGGCAACCCGTGCTCTCCCAGGTGGAGCTCACTAAATCCACCGTCAAGTATGCTGACGGCGAGAAAACCAACGCCGATGCCACTACGGCCGCGCATTTTGTTGCCATCAAACCAGTGTTCACCAACGGTGGAAACCACGTCACAATAGAAAACAACTACATCGACAAACTTGGTGTGGTGCACCTACAGAAAAAAGTGGATTCTACTGTTAGCGACGCACACTCCGCCGAGTACACGGTGGCTTATAACTGTGGTGTCCGCACCGTTGCCACAGCTCACGGCACCACGGACGTTCCCCTGACTGGTCGCATCCGACTGACCGAAGGACACGCTGCCGCACCCATCCAGGCAGATAATGCAGACGCCAATGACCAAGCAGGCGGCGGCATGGGCGTGCCATTTGGCAACACATGCGTGTTTACTGAAGACCTTGATAACCTTCCCGCCAACACCACGGGAACAAACAGGTTTACGTCGGAGGCGGGATCTCCGAGTTACCGAGAATGGAACACTCGTTATCAACGATCAGGACACTACTGTCCAGGTGACCAACACCGTAGCGCTCATCCCCGGTGGCCTATCCGTGCAGGCCAGGACGGAAAGCACTGTTGGGCTAGAGACCGATCACACCGATCTTCATGTGGTGTGCAAAGCCCCTGAAGATGCCGTGGGAGCCCGCGACATTGATGACGACCTCGCCTTGTCCACCAACAATGGACACGACACTCATGAGTACGAACGTCGCGACGTCCCCTCCGGGACGCTGTGTCAGGTCACGGTAAAATCCGAACCAGATACGCGCAGCAACCCCCTGACCGGTGGTTCCTTCCCGGTTAAGAAAACCGTCACAGTGCAAGTGGACGGTAAAAACATAGGGACCAGCACCTCCTTTGAGGACACCACCTTCCCGCATTTCCGCGTTGATGATCAGGCAAAAGTCGTGGTCACCAGCGTCTACGACTACGCCTATGGCGATGTTGCCATCGATAAAAATGTTGCTTTTGATAGCAACACTGGAAGTATGGTGCCCGACCATGATGGCAAACAAGCGCACGACTACACCTTCAACGTGGTGTGCACCACCCCCCTCGGGGCGAGTTCCACCCATACTGTGACCGCGCACCATGGCCAACGGGGCGTCGTCACGCATGTGCCGGTGGGAAGCGTCTGCTCAGCAGCAGAAAAACCACTCACCCCGACGGAACGCGGCGACGGCGTAACACTTGCCGTTACCTCGCACCGTGGCGATGGTGCGGGCGTGGCTGCGGCACCCGCCACGCACAAACTCACTGGTGAGGCAAACCTTCCGTTCCTAGTGACCACGGAAGACGGTGTTCAGACCATGCACTTTGTGAACACCTTCGCGCGCGAACTCGCTGATGTAAAAGTCCTGTTTGCCATGGAAAACCCCGGCAACGACGCGGCGGCGGCACTGACGAGCGGCGACAATCCCAACGATTACACCGTTACCCTGACCTGCACCGACCCGCTCGCGCCAGACGCTGCACCCATGACCGTGCGTGCCACCCCGCAGCGCCACGACCTTGTGACGAATGGTTCCGCAGAAATTACCCTGCCCAACGTGCCCATTGGCACCAACTGTGTGGCCTCTGCGGGCATTCAGAACGTGACATTCAACTACACAGCGCAATTGCCGTCAGGCCAGGTCACCTCACGGCCGGAACTCACTACGCGCACGACGTGGAAAACTGACGACACCCTGCCTACCTACATCCTGGAAAACGACTCGAAATCCGCGGACACCAACCACTCCACCCCGCTCCGCGTGCGTGCAGGGCAACCCGCGAACGGCAACAACACCGTTAACGTGACTGTTCGCCATGCCTACGCAACCGCAGCAGTCGAGATGAAGAAAGTAGTAAAAATTCCCGCCGACGACGCGCAACTACTCCGCGACGCTCGCCCCACCTACCACTTCACCTACGTCTGTAAAGGCCCCGATCTGAGCACTACCAACCCCAGCGGAAACGTCAACAGCCTGTTCACCAGCGCTACCTTTGAGGGTGACGACCGCCTTGGAACCGGATTCATCTCGTCGCCTGGGTCGCATCCCACCGGACGCGAGGAAAAAACATTTGAGTACCGCAACTTTGCCAGCGATGACAGCGTGATCCTGCCCGTCGGCTCCTTCTGCCACATTGAAGAACAAGAGCCCAGCGGCAACCCCGACGCACTCACCATGAACAAAGACCCCCAAGGACCTCAGGTTTTCCAGGTGAAAAGCCTCGAGGACATCCAACCGGGACAAGAAAACGCGGCCAACATCTGGGTATTCACCAACACCTACAGCCGACGCGCCACAGCCATCGGTGCCTACAACTACGTCACCGGTTCTGGAAAAGACCACGCGGCAACCGACTCCTACACTTTCACTTACCGATGCACCCTTGACGGAAAGGACTACCCCAACAACACCGGAACATACACTCTCGACGCCGCGCACACTGGCGATTACGCAGGGACTCGATGGGACAACGCTCGTCACCCGCAACAGCGCAGGTAACGACGTCCCCAGCACCACCGCCTTCACCGCGCCTGCTGGTGCGCTCTGCACCGTGACCGAAAGCGCTGACTCCGTACCCCGCAGCGCCGGAACTCGCCGCCACCGGACGTACACCCCACCACGACCGCAGCCCATACACCCTGTTTATGGGGCGTGCCGGAAAAGACAATAAACCGGGGCTCGCCGTTGACAAAGCAGCACAAGGCGGTTCGGCACACACCACGCCCGTGGATGATGGGAAAGTTGATTTTGCAGGCAACATGATTGTTCCTGACACCACGACCGAACAGCAAGCATTCAAAAACCGCACCTTCACCTTTGAAGTACCGACCACCATGGATGCTGCCCAGCCCTACGGGTACGAAATAGTCACTGGGCATGTCTACGTCTTAGACGCCAAAGACATCACCATTACTAAGACCGGACGCCTGCCTGAAGATGCGCAAGACCAACAATTCCGCTTCAAATACAGCTGCGAAGGAGGAACACCCCACGAAGACATAATTCGCGTGGGTGCGCGCTTCACCATCGCCGGAGTGCCCGTCGGTAGCACCTGTCACGTGGAGGAAGTCCCAGATTCCTACACCATCAACAGGCTGCTGCCACAGATCACCTGGACCACAGGTGCCAACTCGCGGATCGGAGATTTCCGCAGCTACACCGGTGCCGAAACAGTCCAGCGTGAAAACAACGGAGTATCCTTTACGGTCCAGCCCGTGGCCGATGTCAACGACACAAAACCTGACCCTGCACACTGGGCTATCACCGTTGACAACAGCTACCCGAACATCACGCTCACCAAAACAATCGACGGCCCGCGTGTCTCACCCGACTGGACCGACGAACTCAACACAGCAGTGCTTCGGCCGGGTCAGCCCGACATGATAGTCAACTACCATGTGCACAACACCGGGCCGCTCCCGCTGACCAACGTAAGCATTCGCGACCTCGAACTACGCAGCGAAATCCACCAACTCACCGACGACGCGGGGAATCCCATCACTCGGCTTGATGATGGCACACTCAGCGGACTCAACTGCGCAGCCCTCCTACAACCAGGGCAAGAAGTGGACTGCAAAGTACACGTGAAATTCCTGGAAGACGAAGACAGGCCGCTCTACTACGGTGGGGAAGCCTACGCCATCGCCAAATTCGGCGATGCCGACGTCACGGACCAGGACTTCTTTGCGGCAATTCGTCCGCCGCTCCTGCCCTTCCTGCTCCCCAACACCGGCACAAAAGCCATGGTGTGGGTACTAGGTATCGGACTGATCGTGGCGCTTGGGGCACTGTGGAACTACATGCGCCGACGCAAGGATGACGATGGCGACGCTTAGGGTGCGTGAGTCGGCGCGGAAGACGCGGCGTCGACACGCAAAAAAGCGCAGCTGGAACCTCCTGTTCGTGCTGCTGGGTACGCTGATCCTGCTGTACCCAGTGGCAGCAACCCTGTGGAACGACCACCGCCTAGAACGCATCGCCGAGGAGTACAGCAAAAACGTACAAGCCATCAAACCGGAAGAAACGGTGGAGCGCTACATTGACGACGCTCGCGCCTATAACGCGGAACTCGCAGCACAAGGCCACCTGCCGAAAAAGGACATTGACGGCGACCCCGACTATGAGAACTACAAAAACCAACTCAACACCCCGCAAACCAACGGGGTGATGGCACGGCTGCAAATTCCAGCCATTGACGTTGACCTGCCTGTTTACCACACCGTCCGATCCGAAGTGCTCTACCGCGGTGCTGGACACATGCACGGCAGTGACTTGCCCGTTGGTGGCATGGGGACCAATGCTGTCATCTCCGCGCACACCGGCATGGTCGATGCCACCATGTTTGACAACCTGCCGAAACTCAAAGACGGGCAAGACGTGTACATCAACGTGCTTGGTGAACGGCTGCGCTATCGCGTTACCGGCCGACACGTGGTCAAACCCGAGGACTACTCCGCAGTCACTTACGAGCCCGACAAAGACTAAAATCACCCTGATTACCTGCACGCCCTACGGCATCAACTCCGACCGGCTGTTGGTTACCGCCGAACGCATAGCTCTCGACGCCGAACCGCATGACGCGCTAGGTCCACGTTACCGATTCGCGTGGTGGATGATTGCCGACCTCGTGGTCATTATTGTGGTGCTGTTGATCGTGCTGGTCAGCGAGGTGAGAGGGGCTATGCGAAAAAGAAGGTAGCTGCGGCGAAAACCAAGGCCGATGCTGCGAAGGGGGTTGCGGTGTTGGGGGCCGGTGACTCCAATGGGTGCTGCGACAGGGGCTGAGCGTGTTATGAGGTCTGTGCGTAGTGCTCACGCTTCACAGAACGCGCAGCCAGTGGGGGTGGAGACGAAAGGCACTCCGGTCACCCGCGTGGGGAAACCTCCTACACTTATGACAAGGTGGGATGGGTCACCGAAACTGCGACCAGGCGGAGCTTATTGAAGCCACTGTTCAAGCGGTTTAGCTACGCTGGGTATTCAGATCAGGTGACCCCTAATACTGGTCACGGTAAAGGCGCTATTCATATCCCAAATAAGTCTCTTCCTGCTGGATAGGGCGCTTTACCTGAAGGGGTTAGCCCTATAAATCCAATAGGTACATAGAAAAGACGATTGAGGTGTCAGGTGTGAATGTTGTAGATGCTTTCGATAAATTCGACTACTTCAGAGGATTCTTTCTGGAGTCAATAGCAATCAGTTATTTTGAAGATGGAAAAATAAATTGTCACGTCTCGCTTAGGAGGAGTGGAGAGCATGGTGAGGATTATGGCCCAGGCGTGCCCAAAGTGGCTAATATTACAATAGGTGACGTCTCGTCATATAGACTTTATCAAAAACCTGGAATTATGAGATTGCCCTATCCTTACTGGTGTCCATCTTGTGGATATTGATGGAAAACTAGGGTATTGACTTTGGAGATCTGCCGAGTCAGCTCAAGGATGCTGAGAGATTTTTATCGTCAAAGTTATTTTTCATTGGAAGACATATTGACTTGCAAGTAAATTGAAAAAATTTTTGATAATTTTAGATCTATAATTTTAAAAAGGGTAGGTGTTGTAATCCTTGAATAAGTATGACATTTTTGAAAGGTTTAATTACTTTCAAGATTCCTTGTTGCGGTCTGTAAGTATTAAATATGCGGAAGATGGGAGAAAAAATGGTGAAGTAGTCATATATACCCGGGACTATATTGATGGTGCTGAAGTATGGGGAACTGTTACTATTCTTGTCGCTAATGTGTCCTCATATAGATTTCAAGAAGCTGCGAACACAACAGCGGTGGTTATTTCCACTGGTGCCCATCTCGTTGATTTTGATGGAAAAGAAGGTGTAGAGCTTGGGGACATCCCAGATGCCCCTGGGTCATTAGAGGAGCTATTTTTCTCTGATTTGTTTATTTTAGGCGATAGGGTTGAAATAATTTCTGAGTGAAGAATTCTGCTAGAATTTTTGGTGTGGCAGATGCTAAGCCCCGTAGATATGTAGATACGTTTTTACTGCCCGGGATCAAGAGCGTCCAATCAGTTGCTGATAGCGAGCCCCGAGTGTATGGCTCCGGAACGGTATATTGATCGTCTGCAGTTTTTGCTGACTCGTTGAGGTCATCTGTTCGGCGGGAGGAAACGGTTGATGGGATGATGGATGAATAATTTTGCTATACTTAAACAATTTAATTATTTTCAAGATGATTTACTAAGCTCTGTTGGTATAAGGCATACTAAAGATGCAGGTTCAAGGGATTGTGAATAGTTATTGATTTAGGTGGCTGAAACCTCAATATATGGGGGTAGAGTTATAATTCTTGTATCTAGTGTCTTGTCATATAGGTTTGAAGAATTGGCTGATCATTTAGCTTAAGTTATCTTTACGGTATTTATCTCGTAGAATTTGATGGAAAGGTAGGCATTGACCTTGCCGACGCTTTAGGCGCTCTGCCTGTGTTTTGGAAGGAAAATTTACAGCTAATCATGAATTTTGAAGATTTTGATCAAGCTTACGAGTGGTTTGCGCCACGTCATGAGCCAATGCCTTTTCCTGAGATGACCAAAGCTCAGCTGCGGCAGGTTGTTAAGTTGTTTAAGGAGGATCAGGCACCAAGGATTGCATATGTTGCGGAGTATCTAGGATCCACTAGCGGGGAAGATTTTCCTACTGTTGGTGATTTGAAGCAGCTGCTGCAACTAGGTAGGGAGTCCATGGATAGGACGGGGCCGGAGTTTGATGATCTTTCTGGTACTTTTTTCAGTCTGGCTAGTGATTTTGCTTTCTGTCTATGCGCATTCGTGCAGAAATATCGGAGTGATGTGGATTGGGTGGCATCGAAAACTTCGAAGAAGACACTTACATATAATCGGCCGTTGATAGCTCGTCCTGATTATGAGGCTTCAGAAGGGTATATTGATGGTCTGCGTTTTTTTGCTGACTCGTTGAGGTCATCTGTTCGACGTGGGAAAACGGTGGATGATGTGATGAGGCGGTTGAAACGTTCAATAAAAAGGAATTTCGGCATCGATCTCGGCTAGCATCGTCTCAACGCAATAGGAAGGAACCCTTTCGTTCCTGATTTCGGCGAGATGATGCGACGTAGTCCAACAATCAAGGAGTTCTATTTTGAGTGGGAGGGGCTGCGGGTTTTCGGTGCGATTGACATCACGGACGTTCGGAATGAGCTGGAGATACGGTTTACCTCACCACACCCGCCTGAAGAAGCGTCGGTACGACCGAATTCCTATTCATGATGCAACACCAGAATCGTCAATTCTTGTATATAACGAGTACCCAGTAGGTTCCCCAGGGACTCATGGATGTAAAGCAGTGGGATGCTGGTTGAACGCAGTGATAGCTGTATTGCGTTTCAATGCAACTCATGGAAACCTGCCGATAGGAGGGTTTTTGCTAACCTGCAGGGAACCATCATCCTGCTGCGCTGAGCAAACCAACAAACATGCCAAGCAAGAAGGAACAACGCCATGGAAAGCCACTACATCGGTTTCGCTGGCATACGCGACAGTATAATGTCATGGCGTGATCTGCAATGGGGGCTTGAGCAGGGGCTGATCAACCATGAGGACGTTGTTCGTTTTTCGGACTCCACTCTAGATGCTTCAGATGCGCTCACCGACCAACTGCATCTCAATCTCTCAACCTGCTACAGGGAGGACACGTGGGCCATAGAGGATGCCCTCAATGTATTAGTCAACTCCCATAATGCAAGCGTAGACATTTCACTATGGCAGTACCTTGTCCTCCGTCACGTCTACATCAACAGGGATTCCTACCAAGATCCCTTAGGTGAGGTCGCCTCGATTTACGCTGATTTTGGCTTCGATGAAGAAGTGGAAAAGTTCGTCTACTACATGCCCCCTAGTGGTTACAACCCATCTCGCCACACCTACGAGGAGAATACAGCGAGGCTATACGCCAACTGGGAGTTATATCTTCGCACTAACCGCGACAAATACGTCCACCACTAAGTCAGGAAATGTTAGCCCAGCCCCCACGCCTTGGTTTCTTGTTCTTGGGCGTGGGTGGCGGCGATCACGTCGGCGCGGGCGCGGGCGACGCGGGAGCGTATGGTGCCGATGCGTACACCTGTGATTTTGGCGGCTTCTTCGTAGGTGTATCCGAGTATCTGGGTGAGTATGAGGGCTTCGCGGCGTTCGGGAGGAAGGGCGTCGATAAGCAGGCGCGCGTCTACCCATTCGGTCCAGGTGCTGGAGGAGGGGGTGCGCGCTTCGATGGCTTCCGGCTGGGTGGATGCTTTGCGAGGGCGCGCCATGTCGTGGCGGATGTTGTCTACCCAGACGCGGCGGGCGAGGGAGAGGATCCAGGTGCGTGCTGAGCTGCGGGCGGCGAAGCGGGGGAGCGCGCTCATGACGCGGAGGTAGGTTTCCTGGGTGAGGTCGTCGGCGATGTCCTGTCCGCCGAGGTGGGCGAGGAGGCGCCACACGTCTTTTTGGGTGGCTTGGATGAAGTCGGTGAGGGCAGCGCGGTCGCCTCGCCCTGCTTTGAGGGCGAGTGCGGTGACGGCATCATCGGCCGATTCGTGCGCTGCGTGGGGGTTCATACAAGGAAGAATACCAGGTTGCGTGCGGGGTGCGGCGATGCCACATACGTCGATAGGTCGACATGATAAATAGAATCTACCTAATGAAGGCTCGCCTTGGTTGCGCTCTATCCTATCAATATATAGCCTATGGATAAGCCCGAATTGATAAGACTCTCCCACTAGTGGAAGGATTCGTAACCCATGCCCCACACTCCATCCAACAACAGCAGCCAGCCCTCCGCCGCCGACCCCATCGTTTCCGCCGGACGCTGCCCCGTCGCCCACGGAGCAGCCGCCAGTGCGTCAACAAACCTCAACGGTGCGCCCACCCCCAGCGAGAATCACTCCGTTACCCAAGGCCAGCAGGGCGGAATATCTTTGCACGATATTCACTTGATTGAAAGCTTGCCCACTTTAACCGCGAGCGCATCCCGGAGCGTGTGGTGCACGCGAAAGGTTCCGGTGCTTTCGGCGAGCTGGTCGTCACCGAGGATGTGTCCGCTTACACCTGCGCGGCCTTGTTCCAGCCCGGCACCGTCACCCCGCTGCTGCTGCGTTTCTCCACTGTTGCTGGTGAGCAGGGCTCCCCGGACGCGTGGCGCGATGTGCGTGGTTTTTCCCTGAAGTTTTACACCTCGGAGGGCAATTACGACATTGTGGGTAACAACACCCCGGTGTTTTTCCTCCGCGACGGCATTAAGTTCCCGGACTTCATTCATTCCCAGAAGCGCATGCCGGGTTCTGGCCTGCGCGACGCCAACATGCAGTGGGATTTCTGGACCCGCACCCCGGAGTCAGCGCACCAGGTGACCTATGTGATGGGTGACCGCGGCATTCCAAAGAGCTTCCGTCACATGGATGGTTTCGGTTCTCACACCTATCAGTGGATTAACGAGGCCGGTGAGCGTTTCTGGGTGAAATACCACTTCAAGACCCGCCAGGGCTGGGAATTTTACACCGACGAAGAAGCCGCACGGGTCGCGGGTGAGAATGCCGATTCCTCCCGCAGCGATCTGTACGATGCTATTGCGCGCGGCGATTTCCCCACCTGGGACGTGAAAGTACAGATCATGCCCGTTGATGAGGCCGCAAGCTATCGCTGGAACCCCTTCGATCTGACAAAGACCTGGTCGCAGAAGGATTACCCGCTCATTCCGGTGGGGCATTTCACCTTGAACCGCAACCCGGAGAACTTCTTTGCCCAGATCGAACAGGCCACGTTCGCCCCGTCGAACCTGGTACGCGGAATTGGTTTCTCCCCGGATAAGATGCTGCTGGCCCGCGTGTTTGCATACGCCGATGCGCACCGTTACCGCGTGGGTGCTAACTCGGATCAGCTTCCGGTGAACCGCCCGGTCTGCCCGGTGAATTCTTACAGCCACGACGGCCCTATGACCTACCAGTTCCAGGGCCCTGACCAGCCGGTGTATTCTCCGAACGGCTACGGGCGGCCCGCAGGTTTCCAGGATTCCGGCACCAGCTCGGACGTCGATACGAACCTTGGGTCTGCAGGCAACCTGGGGTTGTGGGCGGACACCCACGGTAGTGAGTTCGTCCGTGATGCTTACGTAAAGCACCCCGACGATGACGACTTCATGCAGGCTGGCATCCTGGTGCGGGAAGTGCTTGACGACGCCGCGCGCGAACGGCTTGCAGGCAATATCAGCCGTGCAATGAACGGCGTCACCCCCGAGGTGGAGCAGCGGGTGTACGAGTACTGGACCAATGTTGATCCGTGGTTGGGTAACCGTGTGCGCGAGCTGTTCACCAGCGCCTAAGCCCTTTACTGCAGCCTTTTACTGCGTGAAATTGTAGTAGTCACCGAACTCACCAAATGCGGCAAACCCCAAGCGATGAAGATTCTCCTGGGGTGTGCTGGTGAGTTCGGTTTTTTTCTATGTCATCGTGCAGGTAGGTGGCGTATTCTTCATCGCTCATGGCATCAAAATCGGGGAAGAAAAAATCGTCTTCCTCGTCGGTGGGAGCCTGCTTCGAGGACTCAGTAAAAATGCGGATCAGGCGCTCTTCTGCCGCAGCATCCACGCGAGTAACCTCTGCGTGGTCGCGCCCTAATTGCTGTTTGAGATTGCCAGTAAGCATCTGGGCCACGTCCACGGATTCCAGCAATACATGCGTGCAGCCCTCCAATGTGGGCTGGGTTATCACAGTGGTGACCTGCTGAATCATGTTTTCCAATTCTTCAGTCTCCACAAGCGAATGCTGATTATTCAGTTCCATGCAGCGGTCTAGGAATGCCAGAACCTTCTGCTTGCCCTCCGCATAGTCCCCGATAATGGCCAGCGCATCCTCGTCCTTGAACGTGCGGCTGGGCACGAGCTGCGGGTTGTGGCTGCACAGCAGCTGAAACAACAGTGGGATCTCGTAGGGATTCACTGCAATGCAGCGATGCTCCAGTTTGTCGCCTGTGGGTGTGACCGCGTAAAGCTCCACAGTATTGGACATTGCCTGCTCCATAGGTGGTAGAAGAATTGGTACAGTGTGCATGCTACCCTGCGAAGCAGACACGGCAGGAACGTCGTGATCTACAATAGTGTGGACTGTCTCACAGATGAAAGGACACTGACCATGGCAGAAACCCTGTACACCGCAACCGTCACCTCCACCGGTGGGGGCCGCGACGGCCGCGTCGAATCCAAAACTGGCGACCTCGCCCTTGATGTTCGCCCGCCGAAGGAACTCGGTGGTGCAGGTGGTGCCGCCAACCCCGAGCTGCTGTTTGCCGCCACCTGGGCGTCCTGCTTCAACGGTGCGCTTCAGCTCATCATGAAGAACGCGGGTGTTGACGTCGCTCACCACCAGCCCACCGTGACCGCCGATGTGTCCCTGAACCGCGACCCCAGCGACGAGGGTTTCCGCCTCAGCGGCACCATCACCGTTGCGTTTGCCAACCAGGACGAGCTGTCTAACGCCGCCGAGCTGGTGGAGAAGGCCCACGCCTTCTGCCCCTACTCCAAAGCCGTGCGCGGTGAATTCGACGCAGACGTTGCGCTTGGGTAACTTTTACTAGGAACCCATTACCCCAAACCAGCCCACTGGGGAGATGGCCCGCGCCCGCATAAACCCACCCCATCATGCGAGGCGCACGGTCGTCTACCTTGTTGCGTGCTGGTGATTGTCGTTTTATGGCCTATTTGTGCTGTTACTGCGAGGTCACCGCATGCACCGGCCACCACGCGGACTTCAAGGAGATAGGCATGTTTACAGAAACAATCCTCACCACAGCACAACCAACACGGAACATTCTTGCGGCGCTCACCAGCGCACTGGGGGATTACATTGTCTACGAACAAGGCGAGGTCACCTTCATTGTGGCCCAGCCTGTCTGGGAATTCACCCTGCACGGCGGGCACGACACCCCATGGGATGCGGTGCGCGATGCCATTCAGGGCACCGACTACGCCCACGACCAGGCCATCTATGGGTGGATGGGGTTTGAACTCGCCTCCGGTGGGGCAGCAGGGGCAGGAAATAGCACACTTCCTTATCCCTGGTATTGAAATCCGCATCGCAGGCGAGAACGTCACCATCCGCACTAGCGACGATGTTGCCCCAGACGTGGTGGCCCAACTCCGCAGCATCATCGAATCGGCTGACCCCTACCAGCCCGAACCCCCACGAGGGGCCAATGTTCGCGCACTGGATCAGCGCTACCTTGATGCTGTCGCAGCAGCTGTGGCGGAGATTCAGGCCGGTGTCCTGCAAAAAGTCATTCTCTCCCGCGTGGTTGACCTCCCCTTTACCGTGAACATGCTGGACACCTACTTGCATGGCAGGGCAGCCAACACCCCGGCGCGCTCCTTCCTGTTCTCGCTGGGCGACTGGCAGGCGGCTGGATTCAGCCCGGAAACAGTGGTGGAGGTGAATTCCCGCGGCGAGGTGTCCACCCAGCCACTCGCGGGGACTAGGGCGTTGACCGGGGACGCGGTGGAAGATGAGATTCTGCGCAGTGAGTTGTTGGCCGACCCGAAGGAAATATTCGAGCATGCTGCATCGGTGAAGCTTGCTTGTGAGGAACTAAGCATGGTTGCTGATGCCAACGGCCCGTGGGTGTCTGAGTTTATGGAGATCAAACCTCGCGGTAGTGTGCAGCACCTAGGTTCACGGGTGAACTGCCACCTAGCAGACGGGAAGAACGCGTGGGATGCGCTGGCGGTGTTGTTCCCGGCGATTACCGCCTCGGGAATCCCGAAGGCCCCGGCCTACGAGTTGATCAGAAAGCATGAAACCGCACCCCGCATGCTGTATTCGGGTGCTGTGTTGCGCGCCGACAGCGATGGTTCCCTTGACGCTGCGCTGGTGCTGCGCACCGTGTACCAGCATGCGGGGAAAGCATGGCTGCGCGCTGGCGCTGGCATTGTGCTGGGGTCCACGCCCGCCAGAGAGCATGAGGAAACATGCGAGAAGCTCAGCAGTGTGGCACCGTACGTGGTTTCCCAGGACTAGAACTCACACTAAGCCTCAGCAGCCTCGGCGCGTTCCCGCGCGGTCTCCTGCAGTGAGCGCCCCATGTAGAACCCGGACACGGAGGCCACGATCAGCAGTCCCAGGATTGCTAGTACGGCGCGGATGAGGCTGTTGGGGGTGATGCCGTCGGCGGCGTCGTACACTACTTTCGCGATGATGAGCAGGGGAGCGGCGACACCCGTGGTGGGGCCCATGAGGTTTGCGCGGGTTACGGCGTCGGGGGCGCGCCACAGGGCAATCACGGTCGCCACGATCAGGAGGGTGGCCACCACCACCAGCGCGGTTGCAATGACAGCGGCAATACTCATCAGCGGCGTCCTTTCGACAGGATGCGTGCCATAGACACTGTGCTGAGCAGGCCAAGCAGCGCGCCTAGCACAGTGATTTCGTAGGCTATGGAGGAGTCATTCAACAGCGTCCACACCAGGTAGGTGGCGATCATGCAGTAGAAAATCATGTCCGCCAGTACCGCCCGGCTGGGCACATCCTTGGTTCGCACCATCAGCAGCAGCGTGGCCAGCAGGGATACCCCAATGACGGCGATGCACGCCCACAGAACCATAGTCATTTACGCAACCTCCTTGACGTGTGGCGCGAGGCGTTCCTCCATGTCCGCAAGCCCCGCGATAACCTCGTCCGGGTCCGCCCCGTACACCGCATGGACCAGCAAAACCCGTGGGCAGCCAGACTCGTCCACGTCTTTAAACCCCAACGACAACGTGCCCGGGGTCATGGTGATGGAGGTGGAAAACGCCGCTAACTCCCAGTCGGAGCGCACACGCAGGGGGTACTCCACCACCGCAGGGTGCATTTGGGATCGCACCCTGATCACATCGAAGACAATGACAAACGCGCCCACGATCACCTGGCCGATCAGCCAGGTTGAGTACCGTACGCCGTGAATAATCCGGTTCATTTCACCACTCCAATTGCAGCGTTCACGTCACCTAGGATGGCGTGCTGATACCCGGAAACATCAAGCAGGCCGGAGGCGGCGGTCATCGCGGCGTCGATAAGCGCGCCACCAGCGATAAACATGCCCACGGACACCACAATCAATGCCGCGCCGGGTGCGAGTTTGGTCAATGGCACGTACAGGCCGTCAGGGGAGCTGGACGTTGCCGCCCCAGAACACTTCCCTCCACAGGCGGATCATGGACAGCAGCGCACCGAAAGCTCGCCACAATAATCACGGCAATGACTAGCCAGGCGTGCCAATCCCCGGCGCGTGCGATTTCCGTGACCACGAGCACCTTTGCCCCACAGGCCAGAAAACGGGGGAATCCCACGATGGAGAACGCACCCATGGCGAACACGGCGGCCACCAGGGGGTCGCGGCGGGCCAACCCGTCCAGTCGAGAAAGCAGGTCCGTGCCGTAGGTTTCCTCAATGGCACCTGCGGTAAGTACCAGCGACCCCACGGTGATCATGTGGTGCACCATGTACACAAGGCCAGCGGCGATGGCGCGGGTGGGATCGTCTGCACTGAACGCCAGCATCACCACGATGTACGGCATGCCGGTGACCATCTGGTAGGCAATAATGCGTCGCATGGCGTGCTCCGCAAGCCCGGCGAAACTACCCACCAGCATGGAGACTACGCAGAAGATGATAATCGTCCACGCCCAGCGCTGATCCAGGTCAAACACCACCACATAGATGCGGTACAGGGCGTACACCGCCACTTTGGTGTGCAGCCCAGAGAATAAACCCATCACCGCAGCCGAGGTTCCCGGATAGGTGCGCGGCAGCCACGTATGCACGGGGAATAGGCCCGACTTCACCGACAGCGCCAGCACCACCAGGCCCATCGCCACCGTCAGCGGTCCGTTGCCTTTGGCTGCGCCCGCGAGCGCGGCCAGGTTCACCGTACCGATCACGCCATACACTATGGACACGCCGATCAGCAGCACCGTTGACGTCAGCAAGTTCACCAGCACAAACATGCGGCCACCGGCCAGACGGGACCACGACCCGGTCATGGTGATCAGGCCGTAGGACGGCAGCAGCATCACCTCAATGAACACAAACAGGTTAAACAAATCCGCTGTCAGCAGCGCGCCGTACACGCCGCCCAACAGCATCAGCGTCAGTGCCGGGTAGAAACGTGCCCGGGTTTCGCCCACCACCAGCGCAAACCAGTTGGAGGCGAACGCCACTATCGACGCCGCGACAATCATCACCGCACTCAGCGCATCCGCAGCGAAAGGAATGGCCACTCCGCCGGTAAACAACCCCACGCTGTGGGCGATGGTTCCGTGCTGCGCGGTGGTGGCAAACAACCATATCCCGGCAACAGTTCCAAGGGCTGGAATGACGAGTGCCAGGGCGTCGCGAAGCACCCGCCACGGGGACACCACAGCCAGCGCCGCGCCCGCCAAACCGCTGGCCATGAACAAAGGCAGCATCACGCCGCTCATCGCTGCTCCTCCTTAGCTACCGCCGACTCTGACACCGAGGCGGTACGGCCGCGGGTCTCCAGTGGCGACTCTTCCTCTGGGTCCTCCACCGTGCGTGTATCGTCGGAACGACCCAGCGCCGCCAGCGTCAACATAAACGCCGTCGTCGCCATTGTGATCACAATGGCCGTCAACACAAACGCCTGCGGCAACGGGTCAGCCGCATCGGACAGGGGCGTGCGCTCCGCAAACGGTTCGCTACGCCATGCCCCAATGCCCGTGGCCAGGATCAGCAAGTTTGTGGCGTGGCTGACCAAACCCATGCCAAACACAATGCGCACCATGCCGCGCTGCAGGATCATGTACACCCCGCCCGCAACCAACACGGCGATAGTCACAGCAATAATCATGAGGAAACACCAGCCTCGGAAGTGTCAGAAGCATCAACCTGCGGCGTCTGGGGGAGAGGATGATTGCTGCCGCGGGTAAACGGGAGGAGATCACGGTCCGCGCCGGGGCGTCGTGGCCCACCCAGGGCGTTAATTGCCAGGGTGAGCATGCCCAGCACGGCGAGGAACACACCCAGGTCAAAGATCATGGAGGTGGTCACGTGTTGGTGCAGGATATGTCCCGTGAATGGGGTAGAGGAACGACCCGTGCGTCAGCCCCAGCACGCCCGCAAACAGGGCCGTGAGCATGCCGAACCCAGTCAGGTAGAAGGGTGTATTCTGCTTGACGATCGGCCCGTCCGACCCCTTGGACAAATACCGCGCCACCACGGCGGCACAGGCCACCAGCGCCGCAATGAAACCACCGCCAGGATCGTTGTGCCCACGCATGAAGATCACAAACGCCAGCACACTCAGCACCGGCACCAGCGCGCGGCACAGCATGCGCATGGGGATCGAATTCACCTCAGGCAGTGCGAACGGCGTGGGGTGGGTGCCTTTGAGGAAGGGGTGCTGGGGAATCGACCCAACCACCGCTGCAATGACCACACCAGCCATACCCAGCACCGAAAGTTCGCCCATGGTATCCAGTGCACGGAACTCCACAAGAATCGTGTTCACCACGTTTGCGCCGCCCGAAATGCCGGGGGCTTCCCGCAGGTACCACATCGCAATCTCTGGGCGTTCGTGCCTGCCCAACAGCGCCCACACGCCCAAGAAGGTGGCCACACCAGCGGCGATGGCCATAATCCCGGCGCGCGCGCTACGCGGCCTGGACGTGCGGTGGAACAACTCGGGTTGTTGCCGCAGCACAAACATGATGATCACCACCACCAGCAACTCCACCAGGAACTGCGTGAGCGCCACGTCTGGGGCACCCAGCATCAGGATCTGCAACGTCACACCCACGCCGGTGGTGCCCAGCATCACAGCTGCGGTGAGGCGCGAGTGCGTGGTGATGAGCGTGATCACCGACACCACCACGATTGCCAGCGGCAGCAAGTCCATGGGACGGTCAATGCCGTCCACACGCGGTTGCATGGGCACGCCATCTACGCCGGGGAACATGGTGGTTCCGGCTGCGAGCAGCACAATCATGAGGATCGGATAGGTCAGGTGCGGGGTCGGGCTGTAGGAATCTGCCATGCGCGCCACAAAACGACCCCAGCGAGCCATGCCCAACAGCAGCCCCTGCAACGCCTTGTTTCCGTTGAACGGGAGGAAGTGGCGGGCGTCGGCAAGCGCAAACACCGCCTGACGTTTCCACACCACAACGGCCCCGGCGGCGAGGACACCGAGGGAAATCAGCAGCGGCGTGCTCACCCCGTGCCACAATCCCAGGTGCACATGCGTATCGACGGCCGCCCCTACCGGAGCGTCCAGCACACCCACCATGAAGGCCAGCGGTACCGACATCAACCCAGGCAGAGCGGCGGGAAGCCACAGCACTACGGGGGCTTCCTTGACCTGCGACATGTCGCGGGGGCCATCCACAAACGCACCAAACACCAGGCGAGTGGAATAGGTGATTGTCAGCAGCGCGCCCGTCGCTGCGGCGGCGAGGAGCAAACACACGGCGGCGGTTGGAAGGGGGGTGCCTCGGTGAATGCTTCCAGCATCCCTTCCTTAGAAATGAACCCCAGTAGCGGCGGAACAGCAGCCATGGACAATGCGCCCACCACCACGGAAATAAAGGTGAACGGCATCTGGCGGTAGAGCGAACCCAAGCGACGAACGTCACGCGACCCAGCCTGGTGATCAACCACGCCAATCAGCATGAACAAACTTGACTTAAACAGGGCGTGGGCAAATGTGTGCACTAGCGCTGCTGCCAGGGCAAACGGCGTTCCCACGCCAATGGTTGCCACGATCCAGCCCAAATGAGACACCGTGGAATACGCGGTCAGGCGCTTCAAATCTGTTTTCTGCACCGCAAACAATGCGGCCATGACGGCAGTAAACATACCCACCGTTATGAGCACAACATTCCAGGCGGCATTGTTATGAAATACCGGCGAAAAACGCAACAGCAGATAAATGCCTGCTTTCACCACGGCGGCGGCGTGCAGAAACGCACTCACCGGAGTGGCCGCTGCCATGGCTTCTGGGAGCCAGAAATGGAAAGGAAACTGAGCCGATTTGGTAAACGCGGACACTGCGATAAGCATGGCGATGGCAGTGGTCAAACCAGGCTTTTCCGCCCAGAAATTCGAGGCGATAATATCCGTCAGGTTGGTTGTTCCAGCCTGAGTGGCCATAATCGCCACCGCCGCCAACAGGGTCAAACCGCCGGTAAAAGTGAGGATCAATGTGCGCATCGAACCCGCCTCGCCGCCCGATCCTGCGCGGGCGATGAGCAGGAACGAACCAATGGACACCAGCTCCCAGGCAATAAACAGCACCACAACATCGTCCGACAACACCAGTAGCAGCACAGACAGCATAAATGCTGACATAATGAGATAGAAGCTGGTATTGCCGTCATTGTTATGCAAATATGCGGCGGAATAGATAAACACAGCCGCGCCAATAACAAGAGCTAACAGGGCAAAATACGCTGAGGGCATCTCCCCGCAACGCAAAATCAATATCCATCCCTGGGGCAATGGCATCCTTAAGCCACGTTATCTTGTAGGACAATGGTGAATGGGAAATAACGTCAGGGACATGGCGTCCCATCACCCACGCAGCGGCAATAAACAACGCCGCTAACGGCCACCCAGCTTTTCGGTCTAATACGCGAACAGCAAACGGGGAAATCCCCACAGCAACCGCCGATAGCACAAGCACAACAAGCAAGGTCACGGCACTACACACCTGAAAAATCGGGGACTATAGACAAAACCACGTTACCAGCGGTGGCAACCCCACGTGCCTGAATGCAGCGCTTCTTGTTGTTTGTTCAGCGTTTGCTTATGGGTCAGCATCTGCGCTCACGGCTTTTATACAGCTAGACTGCATACATGAGCCCCTTGCGCACCTTCCTTGTCAGTCTTGCCCTCGCGCTGCCGCTCATCGGTGGTGCTATCTATGTTGCTGCATCAGGTTCTGATGTCTCTCAAACCTGGAACAACAGCAGCGATACCACCAGTGGTGCTCCCGCAGCGGGTGGTACTGGCGGGATCCCGCCCGAAAGCCTCGTGGGGGCTCGGCGTGCAGCGGGTGAGGCGGGTACGCAATCAGGTTTTCTGGTCACCGGCACTGGGGAACTTGTGGCAGGTGTAGACAAACTCACTGGTAGCGCCAACGACATGACTGGTGCGACCAAAGAACTTGCAAACGGTACCCAACAGCTTGCTGACGGTATGACGCAGATCCAGGCAGGCACGGGACAGCTTGGCTCCGCAGCCAGCCAAGTCGCCGATGGTGTGGACCAGGCTGTGGAACAAGTGCAAGGCGTCATTGCCCTGCAGCCGCAGCTCCTCGCCGCCATTGACGACGCCGACCGCAAACTCGCCGCCAATCCCGCTCCCGATGCTGCCGATGCCCGCAAACAACTCGCTGGTTTCCGCTCTCAGGTGGCGGGCTTCAAACTCGGTGGCGGAACGGTTGACCAGCTCGCCCAACTGCGCAGCGGTTCCCGCGACATCGCCAACCAGCTCACCCAACCCGGTTCCCAATACCACGACGCCATCTACACAGCCACCGACGGTTCCAAGCAGCTGTCCTCCCGCATGCAGGAATACGCCACGGGTGTCGACGCCGCGTTAGCCTCCGTTGGTGAGCTCCACAACGGCGTCCAGCGCATTGACGGAATGGCCAAGGCAACCCAGGACAAAACCACTGCCATGCAGCGTGCCTTGCCAGCAGTTACACAGGTGCAACCTGCGGAAAATACTGATTCCGAGCCTGAGAAAACCTCCAGCTTGCCGCCCATGTACGCCTTCCTCATCGCCGCGCTGGTCAGCGCCGCAGGGGTGGCCTATGTGTGGAATACCGGTGGTGGTCGAAACTGGCTGAAACTGCTGGGAGTATCCGGTGGTCTGGCGCTTGTGGGTAGTGTGCTCTTCGCTCTCCTTGCGAATGGGCTTGGTGTGGGGAGTGCACTGCTGGGGGTTCTGACATTGTGCGCCACGGCGGGAGTTTCCGTGTTCGGCAGTTCCGCCCTACTGTCCCTGCTTGGTGAGCGTTGGGGGCGCATCGCGCTCGCTGTCGGTAGCATCGCCCAAGTAGGCGTGGTGGGATGGGTGTGGAAAACCTCAGCCGCCGCAGAAACCGCATCGTGGGCGCAGGCCATTTCTGCCCTCATGCCCCTGCACTATCCAACCTCAGCGCTTACCACCATCGGCAACGCCGGATCGGGATCCGCGCTGGCAGTGGCGCTGATCGTAATGCTGCTCCTTGGTGTTGGTGGGGGAGTAGTGGTGCGGAGAAGTGTGTAGATAGCGTGCACATTGTCAGTTACCACTGTTTGCGAGGATCCTCCCGGGCGACTTGCCTAACCCTGCTATCTGCCATCGCCCACGTTGGATAGTTAGGGCCTATACTGCTCAATACAGTGAGCATGTCCCGCAAGCGATCATTCACATTGATGCGTAGCAGGTTTTCTTGATGTGATATTCGATTACGAAGCTGCCGCATCCTTTCCAAGCGTTTCCCTATATAACGGCGCCCGGAGGCATTGATGCGAGCATAAGGAAAAGCGTTGTGTAGCGCATCGTACCAAAGCGTATCTGTTTCACATGCGCGTTGCCAGGATAACCCCTCGCCTAGTAATGAAGACCAACTCCCGAAAGTTAGTTGAGCGACAATATCGTCATGTGAGACTGGCTGACCATAACGTGGATGGTTTTGGTGTCTTGATCGTGATTGAGCCTCTGACTCTGCACGTCGACGTGCATTTTTTAGGGGAGATTGGATAAGGCGATATAGGTCGTCGTTGGCGTGATGCCTTAAAGACCATTATGCAGGCAGCCCCAGTGTTTGATTCCAATCCGCTAATGCTCGATCCATGGCGTTCCTGACCATCACTTCAAAATAAGAGAACTGTGTGTGCCAAGCCCCCGCTAAGTTGCAGTTCCAACGATATAGATCAACAGCGCGGTCAATATCACCCACTGGATTCGTGGAGGTAGGGCGCTAGTCTAGCTGAGCCTAAAAACGACTCAATATGTATTGCGTTTTCTGCTTCCCACCTACTTCATACTACGATGGTCTCATTGAGCAGCGATGAAGTTCGTTGCACTTACTTTCGGTATCCCCCGTGGTCTGTGGCCTCGGGGGATACTTGTTGTTTTGGACCGGGCGATCTGCATGCATCACTGATGTGCTCCCCTGACACGAAGTCGGCCATACAACTGTGTCAGGCTGTAGGGGATTCGGCACATAAGTGAGTCCATCGCTGAACTCAAAAAACAGTGATTGTTGTAACTGCGGGTGGACCTGCTCTACGTCGGCCCCACAAAACAAAAACCCACGCCCTGCTTTGGCGTGGGTTTGATCTGGTCGGGATAACAGGATTTGAACCTGCGACCTCTTCGTCCCGAACGAAGCGCGCTACCAAGCTGCGCCATATCCCGGTTACTACCCGGAATACTTTAGTCGATGACGCAGGTTACAACAAAACTGCATGTCATCTTACTTCTCCACGATGCGCAGCAGTGTGGCGGAGGGGCGACAGAACAGCCGCACAGGTGCGTATTTCGAGGTCCCCAACCCGTTGCTCACGTGCATGAGCATGGAGCCAAAGCGGTGCAGTCCGGATGCTCGTTCGCGGTCAATGCCGCAGTTGGTCACTATGGCTTTGCCGTTGGGTAGGCAGATCTGTCCACCGTGGGTGTGCCCGGAGAGGGCGAGCTGGTAGCCGTCGGCGTCGAAAAGCTCAAGGACGCGGGGCTCGGGCGCGTGGAGGAGGGCGAGGCTGAGGTCGGCGTCGCTGTTGGGGGCACCGGCGACGGCGGAGTAGTCGTCGAGGTTGTGGTGGGGGTCGTCGACACCTGCGGCGGCGATGCGTACTGGCCCTACTTTGAATTCGTGACGCGCTTGGTTGGCGTCGCGCCAGCCGCGTTCGATGAAGGCGGCCCTCATGCCTTCCCAGGGGAGTGTGATGCGGCTGACCTTGCGTTTTTTGCCCAGCAGGTAGCCAAAAGGATTGACGGGGCGTGGTGCGTAGTAGTCGTTGGTGCCAAAGACGAACAACCCTGGGCGGTGGAGCAGTGGGTCGAGTGCTTGGAGGAGGTGGGGCACGGAGTTGACAGCCCCGAGGTTGTCGCCGGTGTTGATCACAAGGTCGGGCGCCAGCTGGTCCAGCGCGGCCACCCATTCTTTTTTGTGCGGCTGATTGGGCAGCATGTGCAGGTCGGAAATGTGCAGGATGCGGAATTCTTTCTCGCCGCGTAGCGTTCCTGGTTCGAGGAGGGGCAGGGTGTACTCGTGAAGGGTGAACTGGGTGAGTTCGCGGTTTCCCCAGGCGGCGAGCGCGAGCCCGGCTACACCGCCGATAAGGGGGAGGGATGCGAGGATTTTAACTGCTTTGTGAACCACGAACCTAGACTACCTGTCCGTCCGCGCCCCGCGAGTATCGTTGCTGTTATGAGCGAACTACAGAATAAAAATTCTTGCTGATTTGAAAGACTCCATGAAGGCCCGCAACAAGGAACGCACAGCAACGCTGCGCATGTTGAAGGCCGCCGTCATCTACGAGTCGGTGGAGGGGCCAAGCACGAACTCACCGACACAGATGTTCTGGCGGTTATCCGCCGCGAGGTGAAGAAGCGTCGGGAGTCGGCCGCAATTTACGCTGAGGCGGGCCGCCAGGAGCTTGCCGACGCCGAGATCGCCGAGGCCACGATCCTGAGGAATACCTCCCGCAGCAGCTTGACGACGTCGCGGTGGCCGCGGTCGTCAATAAAGCATGCCGCAGCATTGGAAGCGGAGTTGGGAGAGCCGCTGACGATGAAGCACATGAAACGCATGATGTCCGCCGTGACCGAAGAAGTTGCAGGTCAGGCGGACGGTAAGCGGCTGTCGGAGGCAGTGCGCCTACGGATTCAGCAGTGACTCCAACAGCGAGGTGATTTCATCCAGGGTGACGGGATCTTGGGTGATGTCGCCACCGCCAGGAAACCCGGTGCCGTCGGAGATTCGGAGGGTGACGGTGCCACGGCCGAGCATGGCCGTGCCGTTATCCGCACTGACCACGTGGCCAGCAGGAGTGCCGTTCCCTGGAACATTCACGGTATTGACGGTGAATCCTGCCTGTTGAAGCCTCGCTCGGGCTTCAGCTTCCGTCAACCCTGAGACGTCCGGGACGGAGCTGTTGGACGCGCCGCGAAAGGAACTTCCGTCCGCAGGTGGCAGCGTTCCTTGCAATGCTGCCGGGACTTGGTTCGCTGCAGCAAACCAGGTGCGGGCGGCCTCCATGCCACCGTAGAGGTTGCCCCAGGAGCACTGGCGCAGAGGCGCGGTGCACAGCGGGGAGACGGTGCCGCCGTCGTTAAACACGTAGGAGGAGGCAGCGAAACCGCTGTTGAATGCCAGGAATGCCGAGGATTGGTGGGACTCTGAGGTTCCGGTCTTAGCGGCCACCGGAGTGCTCCACCCGTAGGAGTTTGCGGCGGCAGCACCGGTACCGTTCTTCGTGTCGTGGCTCAGTGCAATGCCCAGTCCACGCGCAATATCCGGCTCTAGAACCTGTTCGCAGTCAGGGGTGTCAATGTCCACCTTTTCGCCGTGGCGGTCCTTGATTTCAAGGATGGGGTTCGGCTCACACCACATGCCATCAGAAGCGATGGTGGCGGCCACGTTAGTCAGCTCCAAGGGGTTCACCGCTGTGGGGCCGAGGGTGTAGGAGCCCAGGTTGTTGTCTTTGATAAAGTCCGCGACTGACTGTTCGCCGTCATAGCTACCCGGCTGTGTGTAACTACGCAGGCCCAGGCGCACAGACATATCCACGGTTTCGGACACACCTACGTTCTCAATGAGCTGCACGAATGTGGTGTTAGGGGACTGCGCAAGCGCTTCCTGGAGCGTCATGCTGCCCTTGTAGTTGCCGGAGTTTTCCACGCAATAGGTCGCGGGTGGGCAACCGGCGGCACCGCCGGATCCATGCCGCGCGCCTCATAGCGTTTGGGCACGCTCAACACCTGGTTGATGCCCATGCCTTTTTGCATCGCCACGGCAGCGGTGAACACCTTGAACACAGAGCCGGCACCATTGCCCACCATGGAGGTTGTTTGCGGCAGCACGGTTTCCATGTTGTCAGCGTCCAGGCCATAGTTGCGGGAGCTGGTCATGGCTAGCACATGGCGGGAATCTTGACCCGGTTCAATCACGTTGAATGCCTCGGCCACGCCGTCTGCTTGTGGATCGGCCTGGCTGACCACAGCATTGTGGGCGGCTTCCTGCACATTCGGATCCAGGGTGGTTTTGATGGTGTACCCGCCCTTGTTTAGGTCATCAGAGCTGATGCCCTTTTCTTCCAGGTAGCGCACAACATAGTCACAGAAAAACCCCTTGTTTCCTGCTGAAATGCAGCCTGAGGGAAGTTTTTCTGGTTCCTCCAGCACACCGAGTGGTTCCTGCTTGTACTTAGCGCTGTCCTCCGCCGTAATGGCTCCAGAGCTCACCATGGTGTCCAGCACGGTGTTGCGGCGGTCAATAACGGCCTGTTTGTTGGTGTAGGGGTTCAGATATGACGACGATTGCACGATACCCGCGAGCATGGCAGATTGAGGCACATTGAGGTCCTTGGCGGAGATGCCAAAGTAGGTTTTTGCAGCGGACTCAATGCCAAACGCGCCGCTGCCGAACGGCACAATGTTGAGATAGCGCGTCAGAATTTCGTCCTTACTCAGTCGCTCCTCCAGGTCCGATGCCATGCGCATTTCACGTATTTTGCGCGCATAGCTCGTCTCGGTGGCGGCGATCTGCTCGGACTCGTCTTTGGCATCAACCAGAAGCAGGTAGTTCTTCACATACTGCTGGTCGATGGTGGATGCACCCTGTTCCACGGCGCCGGAGAACATGTTGGCGGCCATGGCTCGGATGGTTCCTTGCCAGTCCACGCCTTTGTGCTCATAGAAGCGACGATCTTCGATGCTGACAATGGCTTGCTTCATCACTGGTGATATCTGGTCACCCTCGACGTTGATACGTCGCTGGTTATATAACCACGCAATGGGGGAGCCTGCATTGTCTGTGACTGTGGTCACTGTAGGGGCATCGCCGTTGGTGAGGTCGGTCAGGTTTGCTGTCATGGTTTCCTGGGTTTTGGCCAGTGCCATTCCGGAAAGACCAGCTAACGGGGCTAGGCTGAGCGCACTAGCTACGCCGGCGGCAAGCACGGCGGCGCAGACGTTTGTCAGAGATTTCATCAAGGACACCCCTTCACCCTACGCACATTCTGCCGTGGAGGAAACCAAAATAACCCCGGCCTGTGTGACACATTCGACATAGGACCACCCAAGTGAATAGACTTACAAATGTATCTGAAAGGCACCCACCAGGAGACTGAGAGAATGACAACCTCACTCATCACCGATTCCCAGCGCAACTCATATGCCTGCGGAACAGCGCAAACGGCGTCGTTGGAGCGTGGTGAATGGGTTACTCAAGCCAAGTGTCGTAACGGGGATCCTGACGCCCTGTTTGTCCGTGGGGCAGAGCAACGCCGGGCTGCTGCAATTTGTCGACATTGCCCCGTGCTTCTCCAATGTCGCGCGGATGCGCTGGACAACCGTGTAGAATTTGGAGTTTGGGGTGGGCTCACTGAGCGACAGCGCCGGGCGCTGTTGCGGAAATCCTGACATTACAGATTGGGCGGCCTACCTTGCCGCTGGTGGGGAACTGATCGGGATTTAATAAGCGTGCAATGAACACAACGCCTGCCCACGGATAGGGTAGGTACAGTGGACTTCATGAGTCATACACAATGGGAATACGCTACCGTACCGCTACTAACTCACGCCACGAAGCAAATCCTGGACACCTGGGGTGAGGATGGCTGGGAACTGGTCACGGTGATGCCGGGGCCAACTCCAGAGAATCTGGTCGCCTTTCTCAAGCGGGAGAAAAACTAATGCACAGTACTAGGCTCGCTGAGCTGGGGATTACGCTTCCCGACGTCGCTGCTCCCGTAGCCGCCTATGTTCCCGCTCTGCAGGTGGGTAATCAGGTGTGGACGTCCGGCCAGCTGCCCTTCATTGACGGCGTTCTCCCCGCCACTGGCAAGGTTGGCGCGGAGATTTCTCCAGAAGATGCCGCTACCTATGCGCGCCAAGCGGTGTTGAACGCGCTTGCCGCTGTGGATGCTTTGGTGGGGATCGACGCGGTGACGCGGGTACTCAAGATCGTGGGATTCGTGGCCTCAGCCGAGGGGTTTACCGGCCAGCCAGCTGTGGTCAATGGTGCTTCGCATCTTGTCGGCGAAATTTTTGGCGATGCGGGAGCACATGTGCGATCCGCAGTGGGAGTGGCCGAATTACCGTTGAGTTCACCTGTTGAGGTGGAACTTGTTGTGGAGATTGCCCACTAACCTGGGCACAAATTGCTCATTAAGCGCACACGAGAACGGGATTGGGCATTAAGCTAGTGTGCATGAAGCACCCTGCTTACAATCAGCTGCGGCCAGTAACACAGTCCGCAGCAGTAGTATTATGCGCCAATCCCAGTTATAGCTCTTTAGATGGTACAAATACGTGGGTCATTCGGGCGCCGGAGGATTCACGCAGTATTGTGATTGACCCGGGTCCTGACGATGAAGGGCACCTCAACATTGTGCACAACAAAGCCGAAGAGGTTGCTTTGGTGCTGATTACACACCGGCATCAAGATCATGCTGATTCGATTGATCGTTTCCGCCAACTCACAGGGGCGCCGGTGCGGGGTTTTGATCCTACCTACTGTCGGGGTGCGGAACCACTAGTGGACGGGGAGATTATTACGCTTGAGGGGGTCACGCCTCAGATTGAAGTGGTGCACACTCCAGGGCATACCTCTGATTCGGCGTGCTTTTTCGTGTGGAGTGGGGTGCCTCATGATTCCACGCTAGAGGGCATTATCACTGGCGATACGATTGCTGGCAGACACACAACCATGATTTCCGAAACAGATGGTGACCTAGGTGCGTATCTTGACACCCTCCACATGCTGGAAGATCGTGGCAAGGGCGTGATGCTGCTGCCCGCGCATGGCCCAGAACATGAGGATTTGTCGCTCCTGGCCCGTAAGTATCTTGACCGCCGCGAGCAACGTCTGGCACAAGTGCAGGCAGCGCGAGAGAAACTCGGTCACGATGCCACACTCAAGCAGATTGTGGATGAAGTCTACACTGATGTGGACCCAGTGCTGCGTGGGGCAGCGGAGCAGTCCACAAGGGTGACAGTCCGCTACCTTGACAAGGTAGCGGGGGTTTAGCGGGCTCGCTTGGCAAGGTGTTCAGTGTCGCAGATCAACACTGATTTTCCTTCCAGGCGAATCCACCCACGATGGGCGAACGTTGCCAGTGCCTTGTTGACCGTTTCACGGGAGGCACCCACCAGCTGTGCTATTTCCTCTTGTGTGAGGTCGTGATTCACGCGTAGTGCGCCTGCTTCCTGGGTGCCAAAGCGATTGGCCAGTTGCAGTAGCGTTTTTGCCACACGACCGGGCACATCAGTGAAGATCAAGTCAGCGAGCGAGGCGTTGGTGCGGCGCAGTCGGCGTGCCAACACACGCAGAAGTTGCTCCGAAATTTCCGGGTGTTCTGAGATCCAGGTGCGCAGCACGTCCGAGTTCATGGTGGCGGCGTGCACTTCGGTCACGCACACGGCGGAGGAAGTGCGGGGGCCTGGGTCAAAGATGGATAATTCGCCGAACATGTCGGAGGGACCCATCACTGTGAGGAGATTTTCACGGCCGTCGGGGGCGTGGCGGGCGAGTTTTACCTTGCCGGAGGTGATGATGTACAGGCGATCACCAGGCTCGCCTTCTTCAAAGATTGTTGCGCCGCGCGGGAACCGTACGGTTTCCAATTGTTGGATCAGGTTGCCCACGGCCACGGGATCGACGCCTTGAAAAATGCCAGCCCGCGATAGGATTTCCTGAACTGCTTCCACTCGATACTCCTTAGTCAGCATGTGAAACATGTCTCATATCTCGGCCTGGACCATGGGTGGCGTCCGGCGGAATTACGCGAGGCAATGGTTTGATGGCCGAAAATATTTTAGAAATTGTGCTCTCTAAGACACTCTACTATGTTCTTTGTCACTTTGCAGGAGTTAAAGTGACCTGTTCGGTGCTTGGATCGAGAACCTGCATAGGAGCAGTGGGGAAGTGTGTTTACTTTTCTGCTTTTTTCGGTTCGTTGGTGGCGGGAAGTGAGCTGCGAGTGCTGAAGGCTTCAAAACGTTCCATCTGCATAGCAAAAACCGCCAAAATAACAGGTGTGAGAAGGCATAGTGCTGCAGTCATGCACACAATAATACCGTGTTGAGGCTGCTCGCTACAGTAAAAGGCATGGAGACATCTCTGGCGCTCAAACGCAGGGCGCGGCGCATCAACCGCATCCTGGCGGAGGCTTACCCCAACGCGCAAGCCGAGCTGAATTTTACTAACGCCCTTGAATTGATTGTGGCAACAGTACTGAGTGCGCAATGCACCGACGTGCGGGTGAATCAGGTTACCCCGGCCTTGTTTGAGCGATACCCCACAGCAGCTGATTATGCCCACGCTGACCCGGAGGAACTGGAAACGTACATCCGCTCAACTGGCTTCTTTCGGGCGAAGGCAAAAAATCTCATCGGTCTGGGGGCGATGCTCGACGAGGATTTTGGTGGGGAAGTACCCCCACGGTTGGAGGATCTGGTGAAGCTTCCGGGGGTGGGCAGGAAAACGGCAAACGTGGTGCTGGGTAACGCCTTTGGTATCCCTGGTCTGACGGTGGACACGCACTTTGGCAGGATCGTGAGGCGACTGGGTTTGACGCATGACAAAGACCCAGTAAAAGTGGAGCACGCCCTTGAACAGCTCATAGAGAAGCGGGAATGGACGCTTTTCTCTCATCGTGTTATCTTCCACGGTCGCCGCGTGTGCCATAGCAGAAAGGCTGCGTGCGGCGTGTGTTTTCTGGCCAAACAATGCCCCTCATATGGAAAAGTCGGACCAACAGAAATACCGTTAGCTCAAGCTCTGGTAAAAAGTCCAGACAGAGAACATTTGTTTCACATGGCTGGAGTAAACGATGAAAACTAACCTCACGTGGTTTTTCGTGGGCGTGGTGGTGATCGCTGCGATGCTGGTGGCTGTGGTGCCGATGATGCTGCGATCGGTCAACGGCGGGCAGGAGGCGTCGACAAGTGTGGAGCAAGCCATTCAGGCGCGCCCGAACTGCCCAACCCGGCAGGTGGGCGGGGTGGATTTGCCGTGTCTTGGTGGAGAGTTTGGGGATGCCGAACCCCGCGCGACCGTCGTGAATGTGTGGGCGTGGTGGTGCGAGCCGTGCCGCACGGAACTGCCGCTTTTTGACACCCTCGCCGCCACTCATCCAGACCTCAACGTGGTGGGTGTACACGCCGATACCAATGCAGCCAACGGTGCCGCCATGCTTAATGAGCTGGATATTTCTTTGCCCAGCTACCAGGATGATCGTAACATCTTCGCTGCTAAATACAGCCTTCCCAGCGTAGTGCCCATTACAGTTGTCATTGATAAAGACGGTCAGGTCCGAGCCACCTACACTGAAGCATTCGGCAGCATTGAGGAAGTGGAAGACGCTGTGAACAAGGCACTCGCATGAATCACGACTCACCCGGAGTAAACACCAGCCTGAACCCCGAGGCGGCACCTGTCTGGATGCATCGACTCGTAGATACCGTCCGCACCACGGAACAGCGCCCGCCCACTACCGCAGCCAAACAAGCCGCCGTACTCATGTTGTTTTCCGGCACCGAAACTAGTGCCACTCTGCCTAACGACGCCGCGGTGCTGCTCACCCACCGCTCACCCTCCATGCGTTCGCATTCTGGGCAGATCGCCTTTCCCGGCGGTCGCCTTGACCCCACTGATGCCAACATCGTGGACTGTGCCCTTAGGGAAGCTTGGGAGGAAACCGGGCTAGATCGCACTACCGTCACCCCCCTCGCGCAGCTCAGTGAGGTGCATATCCTCGCCAGCGGCTACCCCGTTCACCCCGTTCTCGGACACTGGCATACCCCCATGAATGTGGGGGTGGTCAGCCCTGAGGAAGCCGATGCTGTATTTGACGTGCCGGTTTATCAGCTCATCGACCCCGCTAACCGAATCACAGTAGGGTGGAATACGTGGAGCGGACCGGCGTTCCGCATCAATGACTACATCATCTGGGGATTCACCGGTGGTCTCCTGAGTGCCGCCCTACACCAAGCCGGCTGGGAGGAAGAATGGGACCGAGACACGGTGCACGATCTCCAAACAACCCTGGCACAATCGCGCAATAATGAACGGCTGAGGTAGCTCACCAGAATAGCTACCACGACACACGAGGAACATAGTGACCCACAACCCAGGCGTTTTGACCGACGGCCTGCTCGTCATCGCACTTCTACTCGCCCTGTGGGGCGGCTGGCGGCAAGGGGCGTTCGCCTCCGTGCTCAGTACCATCGGTGTGGTCTTTGGACTCATCTGTGGTGCCGGATTGGCCCCCAAAATCATGGGACTTACCGACAGCACCGCCCTCCGTTTCCTTCTGGGACTGGGCACAGTGGTGCTGCTGGTGGGCATGGGTAACCTTGTTGGTGGCCTGCTGGGGGCCGGGGTACGGGACAACATGCGGCTCAAAAGTGCCCAGCGTATCGACTCGACCATTGGGGCCGTGTTCCAGGCTCTAGCCACCCTCATCGTTGCGTGGCTTGTGGCCATCCCGCTGGCCACTGGCGGGACGTCCGCCGTTGCCCAAGGTGTGCGGCAATCCCACATTCTGGGGTTCGTGGATAATTTCACCCCCAGCTTCATGGGGCAATTGCCTGCGAAAATCTCGGCCATGCTCAACGAAAGTGGGTTGCCACCGCTCATTTCGCCGTTTGAAGACCACGTCACCCGTGAAGTCGAAGCGCCCGCCATCAAAGTGGACAACGTTGCCCTAGTGGAACAACTGCGGCCGTCCGTCATCCACATCCTTGGCGACGCCCAGCAGTGCCGCCGCCGCCTCATGGGGTCCGGCTTTGTGGCGGCTCCCCGACATGGTGATCACCAACGCCCACGTCGTCGCAGGTACTGACACCGTGCACCTTGACACGGCGCTCGGCGTTAAAGAAGCGAGCGTGGTGTTCTACGACCCGGCCGAAGATATCGCGGTTCTCCGCAGCCCTGGTCTAGACCTCCCCGCACTTCCCTGGGCGCCCGAGGTAGCGTCCTCCGGCGACGATGCCATCGTCATGGGATTCCCCGCTTCCGGTCCCTTTGAGGCTGCTCCCGCCAGGGTCCGCGACAAGATCACCATCAACGGACCAAACATCTACGCCAGCGGGCGTGTGGACCGCGAGGCGTACACCGTGCGCGGCTCCATTCGCCAGGCAATTCCGGCGGCCCGATGGTGGACGTCAATGGCAACGTTCTTGGTGTGGTGTTTGGTGCCGCTACCGACAACACGGACACCGGATACGTCCTCACTGCAGCCGACGTGCAGGGCAAGATTGGGGACATCACTAAGCTTGTTGACCCCGTGAATACCCAAAACTGTGTGGCCCGCTAGCCCACAAAGGTCAGTAGCGAGGCCACAAAATCCTCGGGTTTTTCCACGTGAGGCAGCGTTTTTGTCTCGGGAATATGGCTGACTGACACTGACTCTCTGCGGACGCGCCGGGCGGCGAACTCCAGGAAATGCGGGCAGAGCATACCATCGCCATGAATCACAAGTGTTGGACGGGTGATGTGGTCTCTGTGCCATTTCAGCGGCAAACGTGCGGACCGGAGTCGGGCGTTTCTGCGCATGGCATCATCAACATGGGCAATGTCGGCACCTTTGGTGCGCAGGTCGGCAGCTTGGGCAAACAATTCTGTGTGGTGGAAACTGGGGTGGGTGAGGCTGCGGAGCCTGTGAGTGGGGGTGCGGAAGGGGCGGGCGTCGAGAAGTAACAGCCAGGGGCGCGTGCGCTGGAGTTGCCGATAGTCGGAGGGGTCGGCGGCACACATACTAGTGAGCGACAAAGTGTGCTCAGGGTAGTTTGCGGCGAGTGTCCACGCGACGGCACCCCCGGACCCACAGCCAACGATGTGGGCGCGCTTGTGACCTAGAGACTGGATGACTCCTGCGACATCCCCCACGGCATAGCGGATGCCATAGCCTGATGGGGGTTTGTCGGACATGCCGAATCCCCGCATGTCCAATGCCGCAACGTGGAACCCAGCCGCCGCGAGCGGGGAAATGGAGTGAATGTAATCAAACCAGCCCCCGGTGTGGTCGTGGAGGAGGAGAATCAGGGGGTCTGTGGGGTCGCCAGCAGTGGCGGCGTGGAGCCGGACACCACGGGTATGCACGAACTCGTGACTAAAAGGGCCTTCTACAGCAACTTCAGAGGGGGGAGAGGGAACCCAATTAGCTATACATCCCACCGTCGGGGGCATCAATGGCTTTAGATCCCTTGCCAGGGATGAGTTGTCGCAGCTCCGTGACCGATTCGATGGTCTCTTTAGGCATGCCGATCTTCTTGACCTTTCTCCAGCCGAACAGGGCGAACAAGCCTGCAAGAACCAGCATGATGATGAACACAATGAGGAACGCAGCCCAGCGCTGCAACCAAATGTTCAGCACCTCCGCGACGAAGAAGAAAAAGAAGAATGAGCTATACAGCGCAATAATGCCAGCCACGCCGAACAGGCCGCCGCCCCAGACACCCTTTTTCACTTCCGTGGCGATCTCCGCCTTGGCCAACTCCACTTCGGCGCGGACCAGGCTGGACATTTGGGCGGTGGCATCGCTGACCAGGTCGCCAATAGACCCGTTTTCTGCGGTGTAAGCATCCGAATCTGTTAAGGGGATGGAATTCGCGCGCGGAGCGTAGGGGTCAGATCCATCAGTGAATAGTCCGTTTGTGTTGCTCACGGTGCGTAATCCTCCAAAATCAGCGAATTGAATCTATAGCCAATCGTGCCACGATTTTCAGTGTTATGTGAACTTATCACTCAAGAGTATCCTCGGTTCATGTCTTTTGCGCACCCCCTTGACGCTTTGGCCACTGTGGCAGGGGTAGCGGATGCGGAGCAGCGCGCGTCAGCTGCGATTGCCGCTGTGCATCGACGCCCCGTGAATCTGCGCCGCTCGGAGATCACAAGCTCCGAATCGGCGGTCCGGGGTGCTCGCCTGTCCGCTCTCCTCAGCGGGGGTAGTGAGGATGCGGAGGTCAGCGCCTACAGTCTCCTCGCGCCCGCCCAGCTGCAAGCCACTGCCCGCACCTTCCAACGCGCGCCGTTGCAGGTGCTCGCGCGTCTCGATGCCCTCCTTGGTGGCTCCGGTACCCCACTCTCCGGTGCCTCACGCTTATCGACGCTCGCGCAACTCATTGTTGGTCCTGCCCATCCCCGTGCCGGGCTACTTCCGGTTTTTGTGCACATGGAACTTGAAGCCGGTGAATTTTTTGGCCCCCGCAGCGGCAGTATTGCGCGTGTGGCGTCCCGGGTGACGGCTGTGATGACGGGTTTTGATCCGCGAGGGTTGGCCGTCCCCGAAACGTACCTACACCGCCACCAGGACGATCCTAAAGATCCGGTTTTCCTGCTGCGCGCCTGGGAAGCTGGGGCTGAAGAGGCCGAGGGGATAGCGCGTGCTGTTTAAGCTGGACCGGGCTTTCCTCGGCGGGCAAGCCACCACCCGCCAACGGTGACGGCGGCAATGCCCGCGACCACGCCTGCGCCAATGCCCATGTCCCGAGTTTGAAACAGGGGTTCTGGGTTTTTGAAGCTGCGAATGTCCCACCCCCGTGCCAATGCCTCCTTCTTGAGAGCACGATCGGGATTGACAGCTACGGCATGTCCCACGGCTTCCAGCATGGGCAGGTCCGTGGCGGAGTCCGAATAGGCGAAGCTTTTGCTGAGGTCATAGTTCCGTTCTTTGGCCAGTGCATTAATGGCCTCAGCCTTTGCGGGACCTTTGCAGTAAAACAGCACCTCGCCGGTGTATTTTCCATCTTTTATACCGAGCTGGCTGCCCACAGTGCGGTCCACCCCGAGTTCCCGGGCGATGGGTTCCACCAAGTCTGTGGCGGAGGCGGAAATAATGATCACTTCGTGGCCCTGTTCGTGGTGGGCTTTGATCAGATCGCGGGCCTCCGCGTAGATGGTGGGAGTCACCACGTTGTGAAGGGTTTCCTCGCCAATGGTGCGGACCTGCTCGACATCCCACCCGGCGACCATGGTGGCTAGCTGGTCGCGTGTTGAATCCATCTGATCACTGGTGTGCCCGGCGAACATATACATTGCTTTGGCCATGCTGAGCTGTAGCGCCTCTACAGGCGTGATGAGTCCGTTGTTCATGAACTCCCGGCCGAAGGCAAATGCTGAGGAAGTGGCGATAATTGTCTTGTCCAGATCAAAAACGCCGCGACGCGGGAGGCTGACTGATCTGCTTTCTTCACAGCGCCCAGTCTAGCGACACCCAGACAAAACGTGTGGTAGAAGTCGGAGTTGCGCTACTTAAAATCGTGTGCCATAATGGATTTCGCAAGGCCCCGATATACAGTGTGGCCTGCCCCGGTTCACCCCCCCGAAACCGGGTGATGACGGTCCGCGCCACACCCCCCCCGAGACGCGGACCGTCCTTTTATGCAGGAGCAGGTGGGGAAAAGTATTATCTAGCAGGGATAACGCGCTCTTGCCTTCTTTACTTTAAAGGTTGAACGCCGTTAGTGCAACAGGTTTGCATAAAGTATTTTCATCCCCAGATTCGCTTGACCAGTCTGCCCTTTATATCAGTATACTGTTCTATGTAAGCCTACTGATATAGGAGGAAATGTGTACGCCTACACAGTGAATAATGGTGGCCTGCAGTATGTGCAGAAACCAGAACCGACACCGGAACCTGGGCAGGTAAGCATCACGGTTCATACCGCTGGACTGGGGCTTATTGATGCCCTCTGGACTATTGGGGCCATGCCCTCGAACCCGGACTTCGTTCCCGGCCTGGAGGTTTCGGGCACTGTCCGTGCTCTTGGTGAGGGCGTGAATCACCTCGCCGAAGGGCAGCTGGTCGCCGCAATCCTTCCAGCTGCCGGGGGCTTCTCCGAGGTTGTGTGCACCCCAGCAACGCTGGTCGCCCCCATCCCTCAGAAGCTGGATCATGACCTCGCGGCGGTGGTGCCCATCAACACTGTGACCGCGCACCTCGCCTTGACGACGGTCGCGCGCCTCGCTGAAGGCGAATCGCTGTTGGTCAACGCCGGGGTTGGGGGATTGGGCTCGCAGTTCCAGCAGGTGGCCCGGGCTTTGGGTGCGGGACCGTGTGACGCGGTCGTCGGTACCCCGGAAAAACAAGCCTTAGCCCTCAAATCCGGGTACCGAACCGCCTACCTGCGAAGTGAATTGCGCGACATTCCCGACGGCACCTACGACATTGTTGTTGACCCGGTGGGCGGCGACGCCACCACCCAGGGCTTTCGTGTGCTCCGCAGTGGCGGTCGCCTGGTCAGAGTGGGTAATGCCTCGCAGGCACCGGATGTGGAGATCGGCACGCTGGCACTCTGGCTGGAAAACAAAACTGCAGCTGGGTTCAACGTTGGTGCCTGGCTAGCCGAACACCCTGCAGACGGCACGGATTCCCTGGCATGGTCGCTGGAGGCAGTGGCGCGTGGCGATGTTCGAGTGGATCTCACCGCCGTGGGTGGACACGAGCAGTTGCCGCAGTTCCTGGAAGCCCTAGAGCGTGGAGAAACGACGGGGAAGCTGGCTGTTCGTTTCGTGTCGCCATAGCTCAAAAATTGCTGGCTTGTAGAACGTTATCCACAAGCATTGCTTCCTAGACGAGTTATCCACAACCTGCATGTATGCCTATTGCCGGGCACGCCCCAGCAAGCGCAGCATGAAGGCATGTCAGGTGTACAGCAAGAAGCCATCGTGGTTGCCGTCGAGGATCCGGTTCTGCATCCAGAAGCCATGCACGTTGCAGCAGCCACGGGGCGGCCGGTGGTGGAAACGTGTGTGCCTGCGGAGGTTGTGCGGGCGTCAAGAAGCGCCTCAGCCGTGCTTGTCGACGCCGCCACCGCCGCCGTATTCACCCACGAACGCCGTGACCGCGTGTTCTTCCTGGGGCTGGACCCGGGGCCTGTGGATTGGCGACGCGCCATGGAATGCCATGCCGAGCACGCGTTTCTCTTGCCCGCGCAGGCACCGGAACTGCTGGCAATGCTGGGGCGTCACAACCGGGCACGCGGCACAGCTCGCACCATCGGAGTCATGGGGGTGTGCGGCGGTGCCGGAACCAGCGTCCTTGCCGCCAGCATCGCCCTGACCGGTGCACCCGCCCTGCTGATCGATGCCGTGCCCTACGGCGGTGCCGACCTCCTGCTGGGAATTGAAAACACGCCCGGCGCGCGGTGGCAGGACCTGAACCTCGGTGACGGTTTCGTCGGGGCATCGGATCTGTGGCAGGCGCTGCCGCACACCAAAAGCGAGGTGGCCGTGCTGACCAGCGCGCGTACCACCATGGCTGATGGCTTTTCGCTCGACCCGGCGCGGGTCAGTTCCGCTGTGGAATGTGCGCAAACAGGCGACAATCTTGTGGTGGTGGACACCTGCGACGCGGCTGTTCTGGGTTTATGTGATCTGGTGGCGCTGGTCATTCCTGCTGAGGTTCGGGCCGTAGCGGCGGCAACCACCCTGGCGGCGCAACTGAAAGCGCAGCGTATCCACCCGATCGGGGTGCTGAGGCATCGGGGATGGTCGGGCATGGACGCGGACGAGGTGGAACGCGTGGCCCAGCTGCCCATCGTGGGGGAGGTAGCCCATGTGCCGCGGCTGGCTAAAACCGTGGAAACCCAAGGATTGCGCAGTATTCCTCGGCCGCTGACCAAGGTGGCACTGGATGTGATGGATGAGCTCAATGTATGAGGTGCTGGTGGAGAAAGTGCAGCGCAGGCTGGCGGAACGCCCCGGCGCTGCGGCCGCTGATATTGCGCAGTTGGTACGGGAAGAAGCGGGGGTGATCAGCGATGTTGATGTGCTGGGGGTGCTACGTAAACTTCGCAACGATTCGACGGGGGCAGGGATTTTGGAGCAAGTGCTGGCAATAGAGGGGGTGACAGACGTGGTGGTCAACGGGCCGGACAGTATTTGGTTTGATCGCGGGCAGGGCCTGCAGAAAGCGGGCTTGCGTTTCGATTCGGATGATGAGGTCCGCCAGCTGGCTACCCGGCTCGCCGTGGCGTGTGGCAGGCGTTTGGATGATGCGCAGCCCTTTGCTGATGGTCGTCTCCGCCGGGATGACGACAGTAGCATTCGTGTTCACGCCCTGCTCAGCCCGCCAGCGGATGGTGGTACATGCTTGTCCCTGCGTGTGCTTCGCCAGGCAGTGACCACGCTTGATGGCCTGGTGGATCGCGGCACCATGCCCTGCTGATATTGCTGACACTCTCACGGGGATTGTGGAATCCAAGAAAGCCTTCCTGGTGGTGGGCGGCACTGGCAGCGGGAAAACCACGTTGCTGGGTGCCATGCTGGCTGCCATTGGGCACAACGAACGCATCATCTGCATCGAAGACACCCCTGAGCTGCACCCGCCCCACCCACATGTGGTGAACCTGGTCTCCCGCACCAACAATGTGGAAGGTCAGGGCCAGATCACCATGTCGGACCTGTTGAAACAGGCTCTGCGTATGCGGCCTGACCGCATCATTGTCGGTGAGATACGTGGGGCGGAAGTGGTGGATCTGCTCGCCGCGCTCAACACTGGGCACGAAGGTGGTGCCGGCACCATCCACGCCAATTCCTTGATGGAAATCCCGGCGCGCATGGAAGCCCTCGCCGCCCTCGGTGGGCTGGATCGTGCGGCACTGCATTCCCAGCTCAGCGCAGCCATCCGCGTGGTGCTGGCCATGCGACGCACCCCGCACGGACGTATTCTGCATCAGATTGGGGTACTGGAAGGAAACCCGGTACGCACCCGTGTGCTGTGGCAATCCGACCTTGGGCCGCAACCGGGTTTCGAGGAGCTTGCGTCATGACCTCGCTGTTGCTATGCGCGGGCGCGTTGCTCGTGCCCGATGCCGCGCCGCTGCATCGCATTACGGAGCGAAAAACCTGGAAGAAAACACCAGCGCTTGCCGTGTTGCTGTTGGTCTTGTTGAAAGGGCCGGTGAGCCTGATCCTCAGTGCGATGCTGGTGGTCGGGACTATCGTCTGGGCGATCCGCACCGCGCGCCAGCGCGCCCGAGCTACCTCGATACGCTCTCACACCAGCACGTTCCTGGGGTTCGTGATTGGGAGACCTGCGCGCCGGGAACGGTATGCCGCACGCGTTGGGGGTGGCGGTTGATTCGCTCAGTTCTGATGCGCCTTCGGAGCTTCGCGACGCCGTGCGAGTCGCCGCCGCCCGGTCCGCTGGAGGTGGCGATGGTGCCAATGTTCTTATCAGTTCCTCCTGCCCCGACCTGGTCCGTGTGGGGCAACTCTGGAAGGTAGCAGCACGGCACGGCATTCCGCTGGTGGCGCTGTGCGAAAACGCCCAACGGCGTATCGACGCCCAGCTCACCCACGCTGCTGCGACGCGTGCTGCGCTGCAGGGGCCTAAGGCCACAGCGATGGTGTTGAGCATTCTTCCGGTTGTGGGGATTGGCATGGGTGGACTGTTGGGGGCGGATCCGCTGCACTTTCTACTCGGGGGCGGCACTGGGGGAGCCCTCCTGGTGGCGGGTACCGGATTGACCACAGCTGGTTTTGTCTGGTCGCAACGAATCATGGGGAAGGCGACATCATGATGCTGCTAGCTTTAGCCTGTCTCGTGCTGGCTACGACGGTGGGGGTGGCACCGTCAATGCGGATTGAGCGGAAGGCGTCGATACGCGTGCGTGACGGCCCCACAGACATCCTGGCCATTGCGGCTGACATTGAGTTGTTCGCTGCCTGCATTCACTCGGGACTCAGCACCGCGCACGCCGCTACGGCGGTGGCAAGCGTCAGTGAGAACGAGCAATGGCGCAGCGTACAGGCCCTTCTTGCCATCGGGGTGAGTGCTGGGCGGGCGTGGGAACCCATGCGCGGCATCGAAGGGTTGGGGGAACTCGCCGCACTGGCCACCATGTCTGAACGTTCCGGGGGCGCGTTATCGACGGGGTGCGAACGCATTGTGGACAAACTTCGTAACGACACCGCGCACGCGGCCACCGCCGCAGCCGAACGGGCAGGCGTACTCATTGCCTGCCCCTCGCAGTGTGCTACCTACCTGCATTTTTCATCCTGGGGCTGGCGCCAACGGTGATCAGCCTCGGGGCAACCATGTTGAACTAAAGGAGTAAAAAATGTTGCAGCAACTTCAGCAATTTCATAGCGATGATCGCGGAATGAGCACCATCGAATACGCGCTGGGCAGCCTCGCCGCAGCGGCACTCGCCGGGGCGTTGTACCTGGTAGTCAGTGGCGGCGGAATCAGTGAGGCCCTGCAGGGCATCATCACGGATGCGTTGAGCCGACGTTAAATGAACGACACAGGATCCGTCACCATTGAAGCCGCCCTAGCGCTCAGCTCATTGGTGCTGGTGGGGGCACTCATGGTGAGTGGATTAGTGACCCTGGCGGACTACATCGCTGCTGTTGACGCCGCCGGTGCAGCCGCCAGGGCGCACGCCATTGGCACCGAGTACACACCGCCACGGGGAACTGTCGATATTGCTCACGATGGTGAGCTGGTGCGGGCAGTGGCGAAAGTCCCCAGCCCGCTGGGCACCATGGAGGCCGAGGCCGTGTACCCGGCTGAGAAACCATGAGCAGCATCACCACCGCAGGGATTGTCGCTGCGCTGGTGAGCGTGTTTCTCACCATTGCGTGGCTGGGTGGCATGGTGGTGGACAAGCACCGCGCCCAAACTGCCAGCGACCTCGCTGCCGTGGCTGGTGCCTACGCCGCTTACTACGGGCGGGATGCATGTTCGGCTGCTGATCGGGTGGCTGTTGTGAATGGCGCGTCGGTTGTTGAATGTTCCGTTGACGGGCTGGATGTGACTATACGGGCACGGTCCGGTGGGCAGGAGGCCGTAGCGAAGGCTGGGCCGGTATAGGGTGGAGCGCTTGCGGAGCGGCGTAAAGTTTATCGAAAATTTTTCCTATTTTTGGTTGCTACAGGCGATGAGGTTTGGTAGAGTAGGTGCTAGGAAAGAATTTTTAGTATCTCGGGGAAAATATGACTGAAACAACAGCATATTACACGTGTTGCGATCCTGCTGATCCGTGCGCGTGTATGTCCATGCGCACCAACTACAACTTCCTCTGCGACTGGTTGGCGCTGTTCCCAGATGGTTTGGAGGAAGTGGATGAGGATTCCTTTATCCGCTGCCTTGTTGTGGGAACGGGGCTAGGGTGCGGGGTTATTCGCACAAACCTCTATATCGCAGATCAGCTCAAACGCATGCCTCGCTTGTGTGAATTTGCCTTAACTATGAGGCACCTTGACCGTGCCCGCTTGGTGGCAATCGAACATGCCTGTGTCTCAGTGAAAGACGAGCTCCTTCCGCTTGTGGAGGAAGAGATAATCCGTCTGCTCACCCCCACCAAGCCTCGGCAAAGTGCTCATCACCGCACGCACCATCACCGAAAAGATCAAGGAGATTATCACCCAGATAGATCCACCTGCGGCGGAACGCTCCGCCTACGAATCCGAGGAACAACTCGATATGTCGCATCAGCCCGATGGCATATCAACCCTCACCTGCACATTCCGCGCCGATGAAGGCCATGAGGTGCACACGATCCTGAAATCCGTGGCGGCTAGGGAACACTGCACTCAAGCTCAAGCGCTACTACAGTTAATCCGCCAGCAAACCACAGCCACTGTCGTGCTGAACCTCTATGCGCCACAAGACAACCACCAGCCCGTCAACTTCGGCGGCACCCATACTCTTGATGCCACTGCTGCTGCAGAATGGCTTGACCGGGTGACGCGCACTCGTGACATTGACTACTACGTCAACGCGCATACCCCTGCCTACCGCATCCCTGAAGCAATGAAAGCCTTTGTGAAAGGCCGCGATGGTGGCTGCCGCTTCCCAGGCTGTGGCGCACGCGCCGAGGTGTGCGACATCGACCACGTTGTTCCCTATGACCAAGGTGGGGCCACCGCGCCAGCCAACCTCCAATGCCTGTGTCGCCGCTGCCATAACCTCAAAACCGACGGCATGGTAACCGCCACTATCACCAAGGACGCCACCGTCGCCTGGACCATGCCCGACGGCAGCACCGTGACAACCATGCCCCAAGGGCCAGTGACGCCCACCATCAAGCACCGTGACAGCCGCTGGGCAGTAAGCATCGCGGAACGTCGCAAACGACGAATCAACCGAGCCGCTTAATCACATCCGCCAGAAGTTCCAGTGCCCCGGCCTTATCTAACGGCTCGTTACCATTACCGCACTTCGGGGACTGTACGCAGGAAGGACACCCGGACTCGCACTCACACAAACGAATCGTCTCGTATGTTGCGGTCATCCACTCCTTGAACCGCCGGAAACCGCAGTCGACAAACCCTGCGCCGCCTTGTCCGTCGTAGATAAATATTGTCGGCATGCCCTCATACACTGTGGACAACCCTCCCAGATCCCAGCGGTCACATGTGGCGAAGAGCGGAAGTAGCCCAATCGCCGCATGCTCTGCCGCGTGCAGCGCGCCGGGACTGCCGTGTGCCGTGAACACTACCGCGCGTGTTTTCAGCACCTGCGGCGGCATGTCGAGGGGAATAATCTCTGAATCCCGCGTGTAGCCGATGACTTGCTCAGTAACTTCGACATCAACGTTGGATACCCAATCACTCACCTCGTCCAGGATGCGGATGTTTTTGGTGGTGCGGGCATAGGTAGTCCACTCGGGCTCTTCTGGGTGGGCGAGGGCGAGGTCGTCATCAAGGGAATCAATGACAAACGATTCGCCTTGGTGCAGGTAAACCGCACCCGGATGCGTCTGCGTCATAGCTCTCGCCCGGTCAATGGTTCCCAACAGTCTGCCATCGGTGGAATCCACAATGGAAACCTCCGAACCGCCTCGAAGCGTTGCTGGTGCCTCCATGGCGTACCACCGTTTTCGGTGGCGCATGAGCTTTTCCGCAACAAGTTCTTCCACAACCTTTTCTGCATGAAATTCTGCAATGTCTTCATCCGTGAGAGGAATTTCTACCGCTGCAGCCAGCATGTGTGTGCGCAGAACAAAAGGATTAGTCGGGTCGAATACGTGCTGCTCAAGCGGGCGGTCAAGAAGGGCTTCCGGGTGGTGCACCAGATACGTGTCCAGTGGATCATCCCGAGCAATAAACGCAGCCAGGGCACCCTGACCACGACGTCCCGCACGGCCCGCTTGCTGCCAAAACGATGCGACAGTGCCGGGATAGCCAGAAATTATCACCGTATCCAGCCCTCCGACATCAATGCCCAATTCCAAAGGCGTTCGTAGAGGCGACGCCAAGGAGCTCCCCACTATCAAGCATGCGCTCCAGTTTGCGGCGATCCTCCGCAAGATAGCCGGAGCGATACGAGGCGACGCGATGAGATAGGTCAATGCGACCCATCATCGCTAGTTCTTCCGCACAGCGCAGCGCCACTATTTCTGCCTGCCGCCGAGAGCGCACAAACCCCAAGGTCCGGGCACCTTCTGCGATGGAAGTGGCCATGAAGCCAGCGGCGTCGGCAACCGCAGATTTATCAGGCTGCCACAGCATGATGGTGCGGGCGCCAGCGGGGGAGGCGTCGTCAGTGACGGCGGTGACGGGAAGGCCGAGAAGTCGGGAAGCATGAGCGGCGGGATCCGCGGAGGTGGCGGAGGCGAAGAAAAAGGTTGGGTGCGAGCCGTAATGCGCGGCAATGCGACGCAGACGGCGTAATACTAAGGCCACGTGCGCGCCGAAAACGCCTCGGTAGGCATGGCATTCATCAACGACCACGTACGTGAGGTGGCGGAATAACCGTTGCCACTGCTTGTGGTTCAGAAGAATCGTGTGCAGCATGTCGGGATTGGTGAACACCCAGCGCGCGGCATCACGGATGTGGCGGCGGGCGTCGATAGGTGTGTCGCCGTCGTAAGGCGCGGCCTGAACATCGTGGCGGACGGAAGTGAGCTGGTCCGAACCCAGGGCCTTCGTGGGCGTGATGTACAGCGCGCAGGCGGTGGGGTCGTTCAACAGCGTCGTAATAACTGGCAGCTGGTACGCCAGCGACTTGCCTGAGGAAGTACCCGTGGCCAAGACCACATGTTCGCCGTTCCACGCGCGCTGCGCAGCCTCCGCCTGGTGCTCATAGAGCTTATCGACGTCGCGGACCACTGCCCACTCGGGCCACTCAGCGTAGCGGGCAGGGCGCGCCGGGAGAGTCACCATGTGAGTGCAAGTGCCCTGGTGGCGTTCGGTGATCAGAGAGGCGATTTCTTCGCCAAAAAAGCGGTTCATTTCTGTGAATAATCTGTGAAATTGGGATAGGACTATCGCTGTGTCGCCAAAACGTGACACACTAGGTCTTGGTTGATTATCAACCCAATACTCTAAGCGGAGTGTTCGATAGCAAGAAAAGGTTTTAAAAGTATGGCACAGGGAACTGTGAAGTGGTTCAACGCTGAGAAGGGCTTCGGCTTCATCGCGCCAGCCGACGGCTCCGACGACGTTTTCGTCCACTACTCCGAGATCCAGGGCAGTGGTTTCCGCACCTTGGTGGAAAATCAGCAAGTTGAGTTTGAGATCGGTGAAGGTGCCAAAGGGCTGCAGGCAGAGAAGGTTCGCGCCCTCTAAGAGACACACCCCCAGACACTGGGGGTGTTTTTGGTTGTAGGGGGATGCTGCTTGACAGGACGCGAGACACCCTGTTAGCAACATTAGAACAGCTTTCCCTTGAGAACTGTGTACGGTAGGCAAGGGAAGAAATAAAACTCGCGATATAAGGACGTACAACCCGTGGCAGCAAAGGGACCAGGCGCCTCGTTATTGTCGAATCAGCGACAAAAGCCAAAAAAATCGCACCCTACCTGGGGTCGGATTACGTTGTTGAGGCGTCTGTGGGTCACATTCGTGACCTGCCCCGTGGTGCTGCCGACGTCCCAGCAAAATACAAGAAGGAAGCATGGGCGCGCCTTGGCGTGGACGTTGACCACGGGTTTACCGCGCTGTACGTGGTCAGCCCTGACAAAAAGAAAAAAGTCGCGGATTTGAAAGCCAAGCTCAAAGACGTTGACGAGCTTTTCCTGGCCACAGACCCCGACCGCGAAGGCGAAGCCATCGCATGGCACCTGCTGGAAGTATTGAAGCCAAAAGTTCCAGTGCGGCGCATGGTGTTCAATGAGATCACTAAACCAGCGATCCTTGCTGCTGCCGAAAACACCCGCGAGCTGGACGACAACCTGGTGGATGCGCAGGAAACCCGCCGCATCCTAGACCGCCTGTACGGCTACGAAATTTCCCCGGTGCTGTGGAAAAAAGTCATGCCGCGGCTATCAGCTGGACGCGTGCAATCTGTGGCCACCCGCGTGATTGTGGAGCGCGAGCGCGAGCGCATGGCCTTCGTGCCCGCCACCTACTGGGACCTGACTGCCGAGTTGGACACCGGCAAAGACGATGGCGATAATCCGCGGCGCTTCAACGCGCGGTTGACTGCCGTGGACAAGCAGCGTGTGGCCGTGGGTCGCGACTTCAACGATAAAGGCGAACTGAAAAACAACGCCGTTGTCTTGAACGCAGACACCGCTCAGGCGCTGGCCGAGAACCTGCACAAAGCCTCCATGAGCGTGGCAAATGTGGAGGAAAAGCCCTACACTCGCAAGCCGTATCCGCCGTTTATGACCTCCACGCTGCAGCAGGAGGCGGGACGTAAACTGCATTACACCTCCGAACGCACCATGCGTATCGCGCAGCGCCTGTACGAAAACGGGCACATTACCTATATGCGTACAGACTCCACAACGCTGTCCGAGTCTGGCATCAGTGCTGCTCGTGCACAGGCACGCGAGCTATATGGCGCGGAATATGTTGCTGATGCCCCCAGGCAATACACGCGCAAGGTGAAGAACTCGCAGGAGGCCCACGAGGCGATCCGTCCGGCAGGTGAGACCTTTGCCACCCCGGGGCAGCTGCACAGCCAGCTTGATGCGGAAGAATTCAAGCTCTACGAGCTGATTTGGCAGCGCACTGTGGCCTCGCAAATGGCTGACGCGCGGGGAACGTCCATGAAAGTCACCATTAATGGTGTTGCTCGTACTGGCGAGGAATGCGAATTCTCCGCAACCGGACGCACCATCACTTTTCCCGGATTCCTCAAAGCCTATGTTGAGGTCTCTACTCTCGACGGCCGTGATGTCGCCGACAATGCCGAAAAGCGCCTGCCACGCCTGACGGCTGGCGACGCCCTGACTGCCGAGGACGTCACTGCCGATGGTCACTCCACCAACCCTCCGGCTCGCTACACCGAAGCCAGCCTGGTGAAAAAAATGGAAGACCTGGGCATTGGGCGCCCCTCCACCTACGCCTCCATCATCAAAACCATCCAAGACCGTGGCTACGTGTACTCCCGTGGCAACGCCTTGGTGCCATCATGGGTGGCGTTCGCAGTGGTTGGACTCATGGAATCCAGCTTTGCGTCGTTAGTGGACTACGACTTCACCTCCTCCATGGAGGACGAGCTCGACGACATTGCCACCGGCAATGAAGACCGCACCGACTGGCTCACCGGATTTTATTTCGGCAATGCTGATGCCTCCGACCGGACCGCCGAAACCGTGGCCCGACTGGGCGGTTTGAAAGCCCTGGTGCGCGATAACCTGGAGCATATCGACGCCCGGTTGGTCAACTCCCTGCACCTGTTCAACGATGCCGAAGGGCGAAGCATCGTGGTGCGCGTGGGGCGGTACGGCCCGTACCTGGAGCGTGTGGTGGGCGTCGATAAGAACGGCGAACCAGAGCACCAGCGGGCCAACCTGCCGGACAGCGTGACCCCCGACGAGCTGACGCTGGAGGTGGCGGAGAAGCTGTTCGCCACGCCGCAAAGCGGGCGGGAGCTGGGCGTGAACCCGGCGAACGGGCGCATGGTGGTGGCCAAAGAAGGACGCTACGGCGCGTACGTCACCGAAGTGGTGACCGATGCGGAACGTGAAAGCGCCGCCGAAGTTGCCGAGAAAAAGATCGCGGAGGAACGGGCCGCCGAGGACGCGCAGCGCGCCGCCGAAGGTAAACGGGCGAAAAACTGGGAAACCAAAACGGCGATAGCGCAAAAAGAAAAACGCCTCGAACAGCTTATTCAGGAAATTCTCAAACCTGAAAGCCAATCGTTGTTCAGCACCATGGAGACCTCCACCGTCACCTTGGATGATGCGCTGCAGCTGCTCAGCCTGCCACGTGAAGTCGGCGTGGCGCCTGATGGGGAAGTGATCACTGCGCAGAACGGTCGCTACGGGCCGTACCTGAAGAAAGGCAGCGATTCCCGGTCGCTCGCCAGCGAAGCGCAGCTGCTCACCATCACCCTTGACGAGGCACTGGCGATCTACGCCGAGCCGAAACGACGGGGGCGCAGCGCGCCGCAGGCGATCCGGGTGCTCGGCAACAACGACGTGTCCGGCAAGCCCATGCTCATCAAAGATGGGCGCTTCGGCGCTTACGTCACCGACGGCGAAACCAACGCGTCGCTCCGACGCGGCGACACCCCCGAGACGCTTACCGACGCCCGAGCCTGCGAACTACTCTCCGAGAGGCGTGCCAAAGACGCCGAAAACCCCAAGAAGGCAACAAAAAAGGCGGCGAAAAAGACAACGAAGAAGACCACTAAGAAAGCCACGAAAAAAGCGACCAAGAAGGTGGCTAAGAGGTAGCGTCGTCTAAAACGCCGATACGGCGGTATTCAAAGAGATGCCGGTGAAGCCTAGTGTCGTGGAGAAAGCGTTGATAACCGGCAATATGTCAAGGATGTGCTTCCAGCGATTTTCTCACGCTAATTTTTCGTGCGCTTTGAGTTAGTTCACGAGCCAATCTAGTTCGCACATGCTTGTTGTTCTTTTTATCGCTCGTTTCTTCTATGCGCACAGTCCGCAGCCTCAGCTTTACGCGCAATTTCATTGAGGAGCACTGTTTTTCCAACGCCGCGCAACCCATGCACAATGATTCCTCTGTTATGTAAGCCGCGTGCGGTGCGAGAAATCATCGTGTCGATCAGTGTGAGCTCGGTTGACCTGCCAACGAGGGCAGCAGGACGGATACCTGCTCCGGGGGAGTATGGGTTGAGTGCTTGGTCCATGTGTCAAGTCTATAGCAAAAAAATAGTGAAAATTTTTCACACTGCGCCCGACTTTGAAAAATTACATTTTTAAAAATAATTCTCATTAATGCTTCGGCTGAGTGGCCTGTTTTTCGACGGGCCAGCCTTTTCTAGGTAGAGCGTCTTTTGTTGCCTGCATCTAAGACCTGTTCGCCAGCTTGGGGTGGCTTCATGGTGTCGGTTGCCTCTGGTATGCATGTGATCTCCTACTTGCTGTTCTTTGCTGGTAGTCCGCGAGTAGAGAAGAGAGCGGCCGCAGTTATGATCGCGAGAGCGGCAAAGACTATGCCAAATGCCGAGCTTTGGTCGCTGATGTACTGACTGGCGACTTGAATGGAGACGGCGGCAAAGGCAGCACCGAATGCTCCTGCAATCTGCTGGACGATGGCGTTTGTAGTGGTGGCCTCCGCGTATTTCTCGGTCGGCAATCCCGCGTAAAGAGTCAGCATCGTTGGAGCGACAGCGAAGGCCAAAGCTACACCACGGGCAAGAAGTAGAGCCAACGCGATGGGTGCTGATAGGTCGTTTGCGACGATGGCGAGCCCGAGAGTCGTGATAGTCACACCTGTCAACCCCGCGAATACGAGTTTTCGTGGGTCGCCAGAGATATCGATTTTCTTCCCAACATACAGGACTGCTAGTAGCATTCCGATACCCTGCGGAGCCAGTGAGAGACCTGCAGTAAGTACGGATTCATTAGGGGTTGGAAGTCTCAATGATCAGTGGTATCAGGAATGTAATTCCCATCATCCCAAAATTGTTGATGAACACAATGAGGGTGGTGGCCTTGAAGGACGTGATCTTTAGTAACGTCAGTTCGAAGCCTACGCTTCTCGTCGAGGATTTTGCGCGTTTGAAGAAAGCAAACAGCAGGCAAACAGCGACTATTCCGAACACGAAGGTGGGTACCGAGAAATCTGATGAAGACACCCGGGTTAGAAATAGCAGTATGACCGTCATGGCTGGCATGAGCATGAGAATTGACCAGTAGTCCACCCGAGTCGTGCTCTCTGTGAGTCTGTTTGGAATCCACAAGGCAGCAGGGATTAATGCCAGTAGTGCTAGCGGAATACTGGCCCACAGTGCCCATCGCCAGGATGACTGGTCGATGATGATCCCACCTAGGACAGGTCCGACGATCGGCGCAATCTGCACGGGGATTGCGGTTAATGCCATTACCCTGCCCATTCGAGACTGGCCTGCGATTTCTACGGCCAGAAGCCTCATGAGAGGGAAGAGCATGCCGCCACCCAACCCCTGGATTACACGAAATGCAATGAGCGAGCTAAGAGACCATGCGAGACCGGCGGCCAGCGTGGCGCCCGTGAAAACCGCGAGGCTCATAACCCATGTGCGTTGGGCACCATACCGGTGGCAGAGTGAACTAGTGAGTGGGATCACGGTGGCCATGGCTAAGAGATAACCGGCGCTTGTCCATTGAACAACACTGACTGACGCGTCGAAATCGGATGCGATGTTTGGTACTGCGATTGCGATGATGCTGCTGTCGACGAGACCGACGAACCCTCCAGCGGCCAGGATCATCGACTGCCAAAAGATTCGACTTGTGATGGTGGAGGGCGTGCCGGTTTCTTTGTCACTTTCTTCAGGCATTGTTTTCGTTCTTTCCCCAGTTGGCAAGCGTGATACGTGCTTTTAGAATTGCTGTGCGCGATGAAGTGGCGACAGACGTTGGATCTCCAAAATCGTCCTATGTTTTCTTTGGCATAGAGTCTGTAAGCCCAAAATGCTTGGATCAGAATACGGAAGATGCGCCGACCTGGCAACGTCAGCCCCGCCGAGCTTCCGACGAAACGGCTCCTAAAACCCCGACGAAACGGCTCCTAAAACCCCGACGAAACGGCTCCAAGCGTGTCAGTAAAACTATATTTCTGCATGTAGAGTATACTTTTGGTGTGTGCTACCTGGAAGGAGATTTTTGTGCTCCCGAAACGACATTCTAAGCAGGTGTATCTCACTCGATATATTGACTATGAGCTGGACGAGCTGATCGAGGATTTATCAGGCATCGCGATTGATGGCCCTAAAGGTGTTGGGAAGACGGCGACAGCTTCGCTTCGCAGTGATGTGGTCTTGACGCTGGATGATGTTGCGGTGAGGCAGGTTGTTGAGGCTGACGCGAAAAGGCAGCTCACAGTAAAAAGTGTTGTGTGCGTTGATGAGTGGCAAAACTATCCCCCCAGTCTGGGACACGGTGAGGAGGCTGATCGACGATAAAGTGGCAACCACCTTTCTGCTCACAGGTTCTGCATCGCCAGTCGTGGGAACCAGAACACATTCTGGCGCGGGGCGAATAATTTCGCTGAGGATGCGCCCCTTGAGTCTCGCTGAACGTGCAGGAACCCAGCCAACTGTGTTTATCCGCGATCTGTTTGAACGCGAAGCGGATATCGCTGGTAATAGTGATTTTTCGCTTTCTGACTATGCCGCCGCTATCTGTTCCACGGGTTTGCCAGGCATTTATGACCTTTCCCCGCGCGCTCGCCGCACGGCCATTGCCGGATATGTCACACGGATTATCGACAGGGATGTGCCGGAGCAAGGTGGGAGTGTACGACGACCTGACACACTGCGATCGTGGTGAACCGCATACGCAGCAGCATCATCAACCACGACTACTTACACTAAAATCCTTGACGCGGCGACTCCGGCCGATACCGACAAAATCAGTAAGAAAACATCGGATAAATATCGCGATTTGCTTACTAAGATCTGGGTACTGGATTCTGTGCCTGCGTGGTCGCCGCAAGCCCCTTCCTTGACTCGCTTAAACTTGAGTCCTAAACATCAGCTTTTTGATCCAGGAATAGCAGCCAACCTTCTGGGTATCACGGACCGTACACTTGTGAGTGCCGTTAAAGGTACTGGGGAGATTTTTGGCCAATTATTTGAGTCATTGGCAACACTGTGTGTTCGCACTGCTGGACAAGCCGCCGAGGCGCGGACTTTTCACCTGCGAACGAAGGCGGGCGAACATGAGGTTGATCTTATTCTCGAACGTTACGATGGTGCTGTTTTAGCGTTTGAAGTGAAACTGTCTCCGACAGTGGACGATAAGGATGTTTCACATCTTCATTGGCTGGGGGAGCAGATAGGCGATCGCCTTGTGGACAAAATAGTTCTTACAACAGGCCCTACTGCGTATCGACGAGCAGACGGGGTCGCTGTCGTGCCCTTAGCCCTGCTCGGCTAAGACCTATCCGCCAGTGTCGGGCGAATCGGCCGGGCGAGCTGGGTCATTTCTTTGCGTCCGCGCAGCTCTACGGATTTCAGGACGGTCCAGCGGGCTTGTTCGGCTTCGTTTGCTTCCCGGAGTGTGGCAGCGGAGGTCAGTACCCGACCAGGGGTGTCTTTGGCCAGTTCGGTGAGGCGGGCGGCTTGGTTCACGGCGTCGCCAATGACGGTGTATTCGAACCGGTCGGAACCGCCGATGTGCCCGGCCACCACGTGACCTGCGGCGACGCCGATACCGCACGAGAGTTTGAGTCCCTTGAGTTTCTGGCGCAGTTCACGGGCGGCGGCGAGGGCGTGGCCCGCGGCGTCGGAAAGCGGCAGGGGAGCGCCGAATACGGCGAGCGCGGCGTCGCCCTGGAACTTGTTGATGAAACCTTTGTTGTGGTGCACCACAGCAACAACCTGCTCGAAGAAGTCGTTGAGCGCGGCGACAACGTCCTCGGGAGTGTGGTTGACGGCGAAGGATGTGGAACCGATGACGTCGATAAACAGGACGGCGACGTTGCGGTCCTCACCTCCGAGGGTGGGCAGTTCCTCCAGCGCGCGGCTGGCGACTTCTGCGCCGACATAGCGCCCAAACAAATCGTGGACGCGCTGGCGTTCCCGCAGGCCACGCATCATTTCGTTGAAACCCGCTTGAAGCACGCCGATTTCCGAGCCGTCGTAAATGCGGACGGCGGTGTTGGCATCGCCGCGGCGCACACGCTCAATGGCTTCGTGAAGCTCGGAAATCGGGTCCACAATGCTCTTGGTCACCAGGGTTGTTCCCACCGAGCCGGTGATCAGCGCCACGCACCCCAATGCAATAATGCCTGGCAGGATGCTACTGGAATCGTGGTGGAAATATTCCACGCGCTGGCCCACCACCATGAGCAGCATGCCCAGGATAGGCACCCCCGAGGTGACTATCCAGGTTAGTTGCATGCGCACCCGCACCGGCGGTTCCAGGGTAGAATCCGCAAACCCTTGGGCGAGGGCTTTCGCGGCAATGGGGCGGACCAGCAGCTCCGCCTCCAGGTACGTCAGCAACACCACGATCGCGCCGCCGAGGATCGTGGCCAGCGCCACCACGAAACGCCAGCCGCGAGGATGTCGACGCCGCGACCACAGTGACTATGGACACCCCAATCAGCCACACCACGGCGCACAGCACCGCCTGGTACACCGGAATCCTGAGCACCAGGTTACGAACCATATTCGGGTCATGTTCGTCCGGTTTGTGCTGCCATCGAAGCACCGGAAGGAAACAGCCGCAGCGTCACCGCCACACCCGCAAATACCGCCAGCACCACGTACACAATCCCGGCTATCCGCAGGTAGTTGGAATCCGTGCCAAAATTAGCTATTTCCGGGATCGGCAGTAGGTAGCGCACAAACAGCATGATCGCCAGTGCGCCCAGGACATTTGAGCCGAGTACCGTAGCAGCATAAAGCGGCCATGAGGTGCCCCACAGCCACTTCATTACCTGCGCGAACCGTCTCATGATCCTCCTTCAACTGGTCCCGAATATTATAAGGTGGGGTAGGTGAGCACATCTACCTCCACTGTCTTTGATCGCCCTAACCGGGGGCAGTCAACTCCGCAGCTTGCTTTATCGACGCCGCGACGGCCGCCCGCTCCGGTTCCGTCACCCACGCATGGTTGTTTACCGGTGCGCCCGGGTCCGGCAGGACAGTGGCAGCGCGTGCTTTAGCCGCTGGACTTGTGTGCACCTCAGAAGTGCCTGGCTGTGGAGAGTGCCAGGCCTGCCGCACTGCGTTGGCGGGCAATCACCCTGATGTGGAACTTATTCAGCCCCAGGAACTCACCACCGGCGTGAAATTTGCACGCGACGTTGTGGAGAAAGCGCATACCCTGCCTACCAGCGCGCCCTGGCGTGTGGTTATTTTTGAAGACGCTGATCGCATGACGGAATCCGCCAGCAACGTCCTTCTGAAATCCGTGGAAGAACCACCGTCACGCACCGTGTTCATGTTGTGCGCCCCCTCTACACACCCCCGAGACATCCTGCCGACCATTGTGTCCCGCTGCAGGCACGTGTATGTACCGGTACCCAGCAACGACGACGTCGCGGCATTACTCGTTGCTGAAGGAGGAGTCAGCGAGCATGATGCCGTCCTCGCTGCGGCGGCCAGTGTAGGACACATCGGCCGGGCCCGGCACCTCGCGCACAACATCGTCGCCCAACAACGACGCGCCCAGGTCCTAGGACTCGCCGAACTGATCTACCACGGCGACCTGGCCTTCCAGGAAGTGGGAGTGCTTTTTACCAAAATCGAAGCCGAAGTAGACCAACGTCTCGAACCCATCGAAGCTTCTGAAAAGGAGAAACTTCAGACAGCCATGGGCGGTGGCATGAAGGGAAAACGGGTGGCCAGCCTGCGATCTTCCCTCAACGCCGCCGAAAAAGAACTCGAAGCCACCCACAAGAAACGACGCACCCGCCAAAAACGCGACGCCCTTGACCTGGCGCTTGTAGACTTCGCCGGAATCTACCGCGACGCACTCATCACTGCGACTGGCGCTGGCATTGGTCTTACCCACCCAGACATGGAAGGACTCTCCAGGGAAATCGCTTCCCGACACCCCGCAGAAGCCATTGTGACCTGCATAGACGCCATCATGAAGACCCGGGAACTCTTCGGGCAAAACGTCCGGCCAGTGGTCGCCCTGGACAGCATGGTGGGACGCATCCGCCTTGCATTAGGTGTGCGCTAACACCATAGGGTAAAGTATCTTCTCGGACTTCACGGAGTCCACGCCGCCTTAGCTCAGTCGGTAGAGCGATTCACTCGTAATGAATAGGTCGGGGGTTCGATTCCCCCAGGCGGCTCCAACACGGGGGTGGGTAAGTCGGGGTTTGACCAGGAAATAATGAAGCTGCAAAAGCTTTGTTATTAATCTCAGGCGTGGGCACCTTACCAGGCAGCAGTTCAGCGATATTGCGCACACCAAGCATTCATGGAAACCGCACGTAGTGATGTTTCTGAAGGTGAATACTGCTCAGAAATCACTGATCTTGACATTATGCAAGACTATTACGGCGGTTTGGCCTTTGCAGCTGTGTCGTGAACAGGAAAAATCTACTCACAGAGAATTAAAGCGGTAGCAGATGGTTCTGAAAGCTAACTTTCAACGCTCTTCTTCCTCCCATCCCGCAGGATTTTCACCAGCAGAATGAGTTCGGCGATAACTGACACGGCTAGGAGTACTTGCGCGTTGGTATAGCGCTCGGACCATCGCCCAGCCCAGGTTTGGATGTTGAATTGTGTGTCGGTAGACAGCAGTGAGGGGAGTGTTGCGGTGCCGTAGGACGTGATGAATAGCAATCCAATGAAGATGAATAGCGCACCGGCAATCATGCTCATGGTGTTGAGCCGCAGGGGACCAAGCTGCCATGCTCGTCCTCGTAACCAGGTGCGGGAGCCAATGTCCCAGCGGTCCCACACCAGCGCCATAAGAAATAGCGGCACCGTCATGCCAAGAGCGTAGAGTGCCATGACCAGCGCGCCATAGGCGGGGTTTCCGCCAACCACAGCGGTGGTGAGCACCGCTCCAAGGAGCGGGCCTGCGCAGAATCCGGCGAATCCGTAGACCGCGCCGAGCAAGAACACCGACACCCACCCAGAACCACGCACTCGGGAGGCCAGCGATGATAGTACGGGGAATGTTAAAACCAAACCCCAGGAAGGTGTACACCCCAAGGGCTATGATCGCCCAGCCGCCTATGGTGATCAGCGTGCCACGGTGTTGCGTGAGCAGGCCGCCGAGGTTCCCGGCACCCACGCCAACGGGCACGAGCACGCAGGCCAAAGCCCAGGAAGAAGACAAGGGTTCGGGCCGCGAGTTGCTGTTTCGAGGTGAAGGCGTAGGCAAAGAAGGCGGGCAGAAGTAGTGCGGAGCAGGGGCTGAGGATGGCGAGCACGCCGCCAAGAAATGCCCCGAGGAAACCGATGCTGACCATTAGCGTTCCTTGGAGACGGTTTTTGCGAGTTCGTCGTTAATCGCCTGGACGAATACCTCGGTGGGTTGTGCGCCGCTGATGAACTGGCCGCCGACGAAGAAGCCGGGGGTTCCGTTGATGCCAAGTGAGGTGGCGTAGGAGCGGGCTTGTTTCACCACCTCGTTGTAGGTGTCGCCGGAGGCGTCCTCACGGAATTTGTCCATGTCAGGGTACACCTGCTTCCTCGGCGAAGCGTTCGAAGTCTTCCATCTGGTAGCCCGGATGCCCGTTCACGTCTTTGGAAGCCGTGTACAGGGCGTGCTTGAATTCCACAAACTTGCCTTGGGCTGCGGCGGCTCGTCCTGCGCGGGCTGCGGCTTCAGCGTTGGGGCCGTTGATGGGGAGGTCATTCCATTCCAAGCGCACCAGGCCCTTATCCACATAGTCCTTGAGGATGGCGGGTTCGGTCTGGTTGGCAAACCGCGAGCAGAAGGGGCATTCGAAGTCGGAGAATTCGGAGATGACCACCGGGGCGTCGATAGCCCCTACAGCGAAGGGGTCGGTGGCGGAGCGGCGGTGGATGTTGTACACATCTTCTTGTTTTTCCAGCGGGCCGCCGGGACCGTAGACCTTGGCATCGTAGGTACCGTCGTCTAGTGCTTTAGGGCCGTCGCCTTTGGTGCCGTTCGCGCCGGGTTTCGCCATGGCGGCGAGGGCGGCGGTGTCCTCATTGTTCCCCTTAGCGCTCGGGGCGTTGCTAGGTGCCGCATTGCCAACGGCACTCTCAGAAGCAGCACCACCCCGTTCGCCTAGTACGTATCCGGTGAGTCCGGCAATGACGATGAGCAGGGCGATGAACGCCCACATTGTTTTAGTGATGGCGGAAAACGCGTTTTTCATTCTTCCTCAGTGTCAGGCTCGGGTGCAATGGCGTTTTGTAAAGCCACTGCCCGTGCGAGACGCGCGTAACGGAGTTCCAGTTCGCGGAAGCGAATGTAGGAGCTCAAAGTGGTAAACATAAACGCAACCACTAAAAGATACAACAGAAGGTCTGTGCCTCGTGAAACACCAACATAATTCGCCACAATGGTGAGATCATCTGGGCGGAGTACGGCCCAAATGCAGGCGGCGATAAAGAGTAGGAAACCAAGTTTCACACCTGCTTTTGCGCGGGCTTTGCGGCGGTTTCCCAGGAAATAGAGCACTAGGGTTGCGGTAGCAAGGAGCAGGAAGAGTTGCATTAAGAGCTGTCCGGTCATGGTAATTTCCTCGCAAGCAATCCGTCGGCAAGAATGTTCACACCATTAATAAGCGATTGTCCTTTGCTCATTGAGTATTCGGTGTACAGAATGTCCACAGACTGTTCCGCTACCCGCCAACCACGTTCGTCCATTTGGGTGACAAATTCGGAGGCATGGCTCATGCCATTCATGCGGATGTTGAGTTCGTCGGCGACCTTGCGGTTGAAGGTACGCAGACCGTTGTGGGCGTCGGTAAGCCCGAGGCGTCGTGTTTTGGGGGAGAGGAACACCACGGTTTTGAGAACGATGCGTTTGAGCAGCGGCACTTGGTCGTCGGTGGGGCGGGGGCGGCCGAAGCGAGTGCCCACAACGATGTCCAGGTCGCCGGTGCGGAGGCGATCGAGCATTTCGACCACGTCTTTCACCTGATGTTGACCATCCGCATCGAAGGTGACAAAGTACCGCGACCCCGGTTGGGAGCGGGCATATTCCACCCCCGTTTGCAGGGCGGCGCCTTGTCCCAGGTTGACGGGATGGTTGACCAGGTGTGCGCCCGCAGCTTTGATCTGGGCGGCGGAGTCGTCGGTGGAGCCGTCGTTGACGGCCACCACGTTGGGGAACACGTGGCGCACGTTACGGATCACATCGCCAATGACTGCGCCTTCATTGAAGCAGGGGATGATCACCCACGTGTCTGTGTAATCCAGGGACGTATTATCCATGAGTCAACCCACACGCCTAGCGGCGGTGAAACAACCTTCCGTATGCTGCTTTCAACGCGACCGAGGGGAGTAGGCGATAAAGACTACGTATCGCCAGGTTCAGCCACGCACGGCGCTTGGAAATAAGCCCATACGCCACCAAATTTTTCTGCATTTGTCGTTCAGCGCTGAACATTCCTTGGGCTGTTCGACGCTCAAAAACGCTAGTTGATATGCGAAAATATGTCAATGCTTCCGGCATGTTGTGGAAGCGTTTTCCACCGGCAAGCATGCGAGCGTAGAGGTCGTAATCCTCCATGTGGTACACGTCTCGGTAGCCGCCCGCTTCCCGCACGGCATCCACGCGCATCATCACACTGGGATTATTAATCGGCGAGTTCAGGCGCGCGTACCGCAGGATCTCCGCATGGGAGGTGGGCAGGCGCCGCGTGCCAATCACCTGGTCCACGCTGCCATCAAACTCATCCATTGCTGTTCCCAGCACATCAACATCCGGGTGCTGCTCAAAAAATTCAAGCTGCCGCTCAAACCGCTCCGGCTTTGCGACGTCGTCCGCATCCAGGCGCGCCATAAACTCCGTGTTGATCGTGGCCAGGCCAGCCGCCGATGCGGGTCCGGCACCCATATTGCGGGCCAGCACCACACTCCGGGCACCCGAATATGTATTAATAAACTGCTCCACAATTGCCCGCAATTGGGGGCCGAGTGGGCCGTCTTCCACAATGACAACATCCTCGGCCGGACGGGTTTGCGCACTTAAACTATCCAAACACGCCCGGAATTGCGCCGGATCAATGCGGTGATAAACCGTGACAAGTGCAGTGAGCTTGGGCATGGT